>OHHT01000733.1_pt1 | contig 10860 bp, 8 predicted proteins | sample 1568061 | NCBI WGS metagenome assembly OHHT01 (sample SAMEA3879550, study PRJEB24766) | human gut metagenome | biome: human-associated habitat; feature: feces | place: USA | collected 1985/1987 | reverse complement strand
ACAAAACCTAAGCCGACCTGACAAAATCAAGTCGGCTTTTTTCGGATGGATACTATATTCCATATCCGCCCGGCGCGGAAGCCATAAAAAGAGATGCGACACCGGAAATTCGGCATCGCATCTTCATCCAACATTATGCTTAATTAGGTTTATTCCTGTGATTAACGGCGACGGCTGCGTTTTTTCTTACGCGAGGCGGTCGATTTGCCTTTGCGCGATTTTTTGCCTTTCGACATTTTGCTCTTTTTGTGGCTTTTTGACGGACCGTATCTCAGCGATTTCTCGTAAGACGATTTGTCGAACGTGAACACGTCTTTGTGAGTCACGAAGTTTTCGAAATCGATGATGGCGTTGGGGTTGATGGCCAGACCCATGAAGCGTGTCTCGAAGTGGAGGTGCGGGCCTGTGCTGCGGCCGGTGTTTCCGCCGAGAGCTATCGGCTGGCCGGCTTTGACATACTGGTTGGGCTTAACGAGGAAGCGTGAGAGGTGGCCGTAGACGGTTTCCAGTCCGTTGTCGTGGCGAACCACCACGTAGTAGCCGTAGCCTTTGCCTTCAAATTTGGTGATGCGCACGCGGCCGTCGAAAGCAGCGACTACGGTGTCGCCGACGTTGAGATTGAGGTCCACACCTTTGTGCATGCGGCCGAAGCGGGGGCGATAGCCGTAGTTGGAGGTGAGCTTTCCGCGCACGGGAGCCACATAGCCTGTCACGTCGATGTTGCGGGTTTCAGGTATGGCGAGGCCGGCGTAGGCCGTGGTTATTGATTGCGATGACCAGTTGTAGTTGAATAAGTCGACATCGCCTGTCTCGATATTGAGCTCCTGTTTGCGAAGCGCTTCCAGTTTTGCTTTGTCGATATCTATTCCGGCCACGCGCTGATTGGCGATAAGGCTGTTGTGTTGATCGGTATGGGGCGTGGGGAGCCGGAATTGTGCAGTGGCAGACGATGCGCAGAGCATTGCTGCGACAGCAGCGGCGATTGTCAGTTTTTTAGAAAGTTGCATTGAGGGGATCGGTTTGTTTTTTTTGAGGTATAGAGATTGGGGTTATTCGTTTGTGTTGAGTAGTAATCAATGATTGGGTTGTCAGATCTCGTCGGGGGAATAAAGGAACGGGCGGTTCTGGGGAATCCAGTCGAAAATTTCGTCGGGGCGGAAGAACCGGTTCACTTCGATCTCGGCATCCTCAACGCTCGATGAAGCGTGGATGATGTTTTCCTGTCCGCTGAGGCTGTAGTCGCCGCGGATGGTTCCCGGAAGGGCTTCGCGGCCGTTGGTGGCTCCGGTCATCATGCGCACTACCTTAACGGCGTCGCGGCCCCGGAGGCACATCACGATGACCGGGCATGCGGTCATGGACCGGAGAATGAACGGGAAGAAGGGACGGTCAACGAGGTGAGCGTAGTGCTCGCGGAGGATTTTCTCGTCGAGCTGCATCATTTTCATGCCTGCTATGATGAGGCCTTTGCGTTGGAACCGGGCGAGGATTTCACCTGTCAGGCCTCTCTGCATGGCCGAAGGTTTGAAAATGATGAGTGTTCTTTCCATGATTTTTAGGATTTGATTACAATTGCTCTGTTTTGATGCTCAAAAATAATAAAATGATACTAATAGCCAAAATGTTAGCAAAACAAAAAAACTTAATTTAGTTAATTTGTCTAAAACTGCAAAGGCTAAGTAGCTGGTAATCAGCCGTGGCAAGGAAAGTGCTAAAATACGTGAAAGTTAAAAGAATAGTGTTTAGCCGGTTTTGGACTGTTAATTTCCCGTTAAAATATGTAATAATTTTCCGCAATTTTTTAACACGGTTTTTGTCTGCCCGCAGTTTGCATAAATGTAGACGCTTAACTGTGTGGCGCTTTGCTATGTGGCGTATGGGTGTGGGGCGCGTCAGCTGATCTGGCTCCAGTCGATGGTTTTGGCGAAGAGTTCTTTGATCTCTTCGGCTACGGGGGTGTATTGCGGCGAGGAGAGGGTGGGGTCGGCATCGAGAATGCGGTTCGCCTCGTCGCGGGCCGCCGTGAGGATATCGGAATCGTTGGCCAGCGAGGCTATCTTCAGGTCGATGGGCATGCCGCTCTGCAGTGTACCCTCGAGGTCGCCGGGTCCGCGCATCTTGAGGTCGGCTTCGGCTACGACAAAGCCGTCGGTGGTCGAGGTCATGATCTCAAGCCGGCGGCGTGTCTCCTGCGCTATCGCCGCTTTGGTCATGAGGATGCAGGTGCTCTGGCCTTCGCCGCGCCCCACGCGTCCGCGCAGCTGGTGGAGCTGCGACAGCCCGAAACGCTCGGCATTTTCTATGACCATCGTGGTGGCGTTGGGCACGTTGACACCCACTTCAATCACGGTGGTGGCCACGAGGATGTCGGCTTTGTGCGAGGCAAAGAGGTTCATCTGGGTGTCTTTCTCCGACGGCTTCATCTTGCCGTGCACGTAGGCTATGCGGTAGTCGCGGAAGGTGTCGCAGATCTGTTCGTAGCCCTCCTCCAGACTTTTGAGGTCGATCTTTTCGTTCTCTTTGATCAGGGGATAGACGATGTAAGCCTGGCGCCCCTGCCGCAGCTGGCGCGAGATATGCTGATACACTTCGAGGCGGCGGTTTTCATAGCGGAGCAGGGTGGTGACCGGCTTGCGCCCGGGCGGCAGCTGATCGATCACCGACACGTCAAGGTCGCCGTAGACGGTCATGGCAAGGGTGCGCGGTATCGGGGTGGCGGTCATGACGAGGATATGCGGCGGGATGGCGTTCTTGCGCCACATTCGCGCGCGCTGGGCCACGCCGAAGCGGTGCTGCTCGTCGATCACCACAAGGCCGAGGTTGCTGAACTGCACGTTGTCCTCGATGACGGCATGTGTACCGATGAGTATGTGGAGCGTCCCGTCGAGAAGCTGCGAGTGGATCACGTCGCGCTGCCGTTTCGGTGTCGAGCCGGTGAGCAGTTTCACGTTGATGCCGATAGGGGCGGCGAGCTGCGTCAGCGTCTCAAAGTGCTGGGTGGCCAGAATCTCGGTCGGCGCCATGAGGCATGCCTGCGTGCCGTTGCCAAGGGCGATGAGCATGCACATCAGTGCTACGAGCGTTTTGCCTGAGCCGACATCGCCCTGAAGCAGGCGGTTCATCTGGCGTCCCGAGCGCATGTCGGAGTATATCTCCTTGATCACGCGTTTTTGTGCGTCGGTGAGCGGGAAGGGGAGATGATTGAAAAAGAAGTTGTTGAAATATTCTCCCACGCGCGAGAACCGATGGCCGTTGACCGAGGCCGACCGCCGCCGGGCATAGCTAATGATGTTCAGCTGCAGATAGAGCAGCTCTTCGAATTTCAGACGCCGGCGTGCCTGATGCAGCGACTCGTTGTCGGCCGGATTGTGGATGGTTGCAAGCGCCGTCAGCCGGTCGATGAGGCGGAAGCGCCGTCGGAGTTCCAGCGGGAGCGGGTCGTTGATTTCCGATGAATATTGGGCAAGAAGGGTCTGGACCCATGCGTGGAAATTGCGTGATGAGATGCCGCAGTTGCGTAGCGTTTCCGTGAGGGGGTACACGCCGCGGAGCCCCGACGTGGCCTGGATGGAGTCGGGCGAATCGATTTCGGGGTGCACCATGCTCCAGCGGCCGGAAAACTCCGAGGGATGCCCGAACACCACATAGGGTGTCGCCGTGTGGTAGAATTCGCGCAGTTTGCGGATGTTGCGGAACCACACTACCTCCAGCGTAGCCGTTCCGTCGGTGAACAGTCCGACCAGACGCGTCTTGGCGCCTTCGCCGAGCTGATTGAAACTTATGAAATGGCCGCGCACCTGCACCGACGGCATCTCGCCGGCAAACGACGCAATGGTGTAGAAGCGAGAGCGGTCGATGTACTGCCGCGGGAAATGATACAGCAGATCGTAGAGTGTGTGGATGTCGAGCTGCTTCTTCAGCAATTCGCCACGCCGTGGCCCTATGCCTTTAAGATAGGTGATGTCGGTGGCACGCAGACGTTTCATGAGTCGTGGCTGAGGAGCTGTTCGGCAAGAATCAGGTCGGCGGGATGCGTGATTTTCAATGTGCGCGGATCGCCGTCGACGATGCGTATGTCGGTGAAGCCGGCGCCTTCCATTACGGAAGCATCGTCGGTCATCCGGGGTGTCGAGGGCAGGGCGTAGGCTTGCTTCAGCAGAGCCGTGGGGAAGGCCTGCGGCGTCTGGACGGCGCGGAACAACGAACGGTCGGCGGCGTGCGATGTGCCGTCGGGCGCTATCTGCCGGATTGAATCGGTGAGCGGAACGCACGGTATGGCCCCCTGCGCGTTATCGTTGACAATGGCATTCACAACGGCATCGACCACCGCCGGGCTGACGAGCGGGCGCGCGCCGTCGTGGACCAGTGTGACCGAATCGCCGGAATCGCCGATGGCGTTCAGGGCGTTGGCCACCGACTGCAGGCGAGTGTCGCCGCCGGCCACGATCTCGGGCGATGCGAACGAGTGCTCGCGGCACATCTCCAGCCATCTCCCCACCCAGCTCTCGTTAAGAATCAGAAGCATACGGGCATCGGGCAGCGCGAAGCGCAGACGTTCGACGGTGGTCATGAGCAGCGGACGTCCGGCGAGATCGCAGAACTGTTTGGGCGTCGGAGCGCCGAAGCGGCGTCCGCTCCCTGCGGCCACTATGATGCAGTTGACTTGCCGTGTCATTTCTTGTCGTCGGCCTGCAGAAGCGAGTTGTAGAGCTCCGGATCGGTGATGATGCGGACGGCTTCCTCGTATTCAGGCTCAATGCGGTTGATGATGCGGAAATAGGTGGATTCGGAGAAGAGGTCGCGGCCGATCATGCCTTTGAGCACGGCTTTGATGGTGGGCAGCGAGCGGTCGTACTGCTCCTCGTTGAAGGCGACGCCTTCGGTTGCGGCGCGGTCGGTGAACTCTTTAAGAAGGGTGTCGGTGACTTCGAAATTGTCGACGAAGGCATCCTCCGTGCGGTAGGCTTTCTTGAGCTCGTCGCGATGATTGTCGAGATAGTTGAGGGCGAAAGTATTGTAGACGCCTTTGGCTATCAGATCGCGGGAATAGTCGGTGATGTCAGTAGTGTCGATGGCCACGAAACGGTCGGGCATTATGCCGCCTCCGCCATAGACGGTGCGGTGATTGCGGAGCGTGTAGTAGGGGGTGGTGCGGTCGATATCGACAGAATCGGCACTGTAAAGCTCGCCGCTGTTGTAGCGGTTGAGGAGATCTTTTTCGTAGGATTCGCTGTCGCCGGCATCATAATGTTTCTGGATGCAGCGACCCGACGGGGTGTAGTAGCGGGCTACGGTGAGGCGGATCATAGATCCGTCGGGGAAGGGGAAGGGGCGCTGGACGAGACCTTTGCCGAAAGTGCGGCGGCCGACGATGACGGCGCGGTCGTGGTCCTGAAGCGCACCGGCAAGGATCTCGGAAGCGGAAGCCGAGCTCTGGTTGACCATGACCACGATGCGGCCGTTGACGAGCTGCGGTTTTTTGCGGGCGTGATATTCGGCATCGTTCACCTTGCTGCCGCGTGTGAATACGATCATATCGCCGGGCGAGAGCATGCGTTCACAGAGTTCGACGGCCGCGTTGAGATATCCGCCGCCATTGTAGGATAAATCGAGGATGAGATCCTTCATGCCCTGTTTGCGGAGCTTCGAGCAGGCTTCGGCCACCTCTTCGGCCGACGACTCGGCGAACCGGCTGAGCTTGACATAGCCCGTGGTGGGGTTGACCATATAAGATGCGTCGACGCTGTAGATGGGTATGTCGTCGCGGATGATGCGGAACGTCATGGGCTCCGTGCGGCCGTGACGCAGAACGCTGAGCACTACCTCCGAGCCTTTGGGGCCGCGGAGATGATGCATCACATCGTTGTTTTTCAGCTTCTTACCTGAAAGGATCGTGTCGTTGGCGGCGATGATGCGGTCGCCGGCCACGATGCCGGCGCGGTCGCAGGGGCCGCCGACAACGGGCTGGATCACATAGATGGTGTCGTTGATGAGGCTGAACTGAATGCCTATGCCGGAGAAATTGCCCTGGAGCGGTTCGGTGAGAGCCCGTGTCTCCTCGGGGTCGGAGTATGATGAGTGCGGGTCGAGCGTGCGAAGCATGGCTTTGATGGCTTCTTCGGCGAGTGTGTCGGAGTTGACTGTGTCGACATAGTAGTTTTCGATGATGCGGTCGGCATAACGTATTTTTTGATCCGGCGACAGGGTCTGTGCCGTTGCCGGGTGTGTGAACAACAGGATGCCGATAGATAAGATAAGATTGCGGAGTGATATATTCATGTCGGTTATGATAAAATCTAATTATTATATATGTGTAATGCGGTGCGGCGTGTTCAGACGATAAGGTCGCGGGTGTCGCGGCCATGTGCTGCCAGTTCGCGCACCATCGACGAAGAGATGCAAGCCAGTTCGGGCATGGCGGGGAGAATGAGCGTCTCGATATCCGGGGCGAGACGGCGGTTGATGTCGGCCAGGTTGCGCTCGTAGTCGAAGTCGGCGGCCGTGCGGGCGCCGCGGATCATCCATGTGGCGCCGAGGCTGCGGGCGATGTCGACCGTCAGACCCGACCACTTCGTGACGCTGACGGCATCGTCGGTGCCGAGCGCGGTGTTGATGCGTTGGGCAAGCGCTTCGGTGTCGGCGGCGGTATGCTGCTTGTCGGGGTTGACGCCAATGACCACGGTGATGTGGCCGAAAAGCGGCAGCGCGCGACGCAGAATGTCGAGATGCCCTATGGTGAAGGGGTTGAATGACCCGGGATAGATGGCTGTTTTCATGAAATCTGGGAGTCGTCCTCTATAACGAGATTGTCGATGATGAAGTTTTGCCTTTCGATGGAGTTCTTGCCCATGTAGAAGCGGAGCAATTCGGCGACGCCGTCCTCTTTGTGGATGGTCACGCGGTCGGCGCGCATGTCAGGGCCGATGAAAGCGGCGAATTCCTCGGGGGATATCTCGCCAAGACCTTTGAATCGCGTGATTTCGGCGTTGTTTCCGAGCTGGCTGATAGCCTCGATGCGTTCGGCATCGGAATAGCAGTAGTAGGTGTCGTCGGCCTTGTCGTGTGTCTGGCCGGAGGCAGAGCTGTTGCGTTTCGATGTCTTTTTGTTGCGGACGCGGAAGAGCGGGGTCTGGAGGATGTAGATGTGACCACGTTTGATGATGTCGGGGAAGAACTGCAGGAAGAACGTGAGCAGAAGCATTCGGATGTGCATGCCGTCGACATCGGCATCGGTGGCTATGATCACCTTGTTGTAGCGCAGGTTGTCGATCGATTCCTCGATGTTGAGGGCAGCCTGCAGGAGGTTGAACTCCTCGTTTTCATAAACCATTTTCTTCGTCTTGCCGTAGGTGTTTTTCGGCTTGCCGCGGAGCGAGAACACGGCCTGTGTCTCGACGTTGCGGATCTTGGTGATGGATCCGGCTGCCGAGTCGCCCTCGGTGATGAAGATTGATGACTGGAGTTTTTTCTCTTCGTCGCCTTTCGTGTCGCTGAGGTGCACGCGGCAGTCGAGGAGTTTCTTATTGTGGAGATTGATTTTCTTTGCCTGTTCGCGCGCCTTTTTGGTGATGCCCGACATGGCGCGGCGCTCGCGCTCGTTGGCCTGGATCTTTTTCAGGATGATGTCGGCGGTGGCAAGGTCGCGGTGCAGATAGTCGTCGAGCTCTTTTTTGATGAAGTCGCCGACAAATTTTGCCACGGTGGGTCCTTCGGGGCTCATGTCGCGCGAACCGAGTTTGGTCTTGGTCTGCGACTCAAACACCGGTTCCTCGACCTTGAGCGAAATGGCGGCCACGATGCCCGAACGGATGTCGGAAGGCTCGAACGACGATTTGTTGAAATAGTCCTTTACGGTGCGTGAGACGGCATCTTTGAAAGCGGTCAGATGAGTGCCGCCCTGCGTCGTGTGCTGTCCGTTGACAAATGAATAGTATTCCTCGCCATACTGATTGGCGTGAGTGATGGCCACTTCGATCTCTTCTGACTTCAGATGGATTATGGGGTAGAGGGGCTCGTCGGTCATGGCATCACGCAGGAGGTCGAGCAGACCGTGGCGCGAGATCATCCGCTGACCGTTGAACACGATTGTCAGCCCCGTGTTGAGGAACGTGTAGTTTTTGAGAAGCGGGTTGATGAATTCCTCGCGATAGCGATAGTTGCGGAAGAGCTCCGGGTCGGGCGAGAAAGTGACTGAAGTGCCGTTGGGCTCTTCAGTGGGCACCGGATCATAGTCGTTGGTGACGTCGCCGTGCGAATAGCATACGGTTTTTGAGAGGCCGTCGCGCACGGATGTGATCACGAAACTTGACGAGAGGGCATTGACGGCTTTGAGACCGACGCCGTTGAGACCTACAGATTTCTTGAACGCCTTCGAGTCGTATTTGCCGCCGGTGTTCATGCGTGACGAAGCTTCGACAAGTTTGCCCAGGGGGATGCCTCGGCCGTAGTCGCGCACGCATACCTCATGGTCGGTGACGTCGACGGTGATCTGGCGGCCGAAGCCCATCATGTATTCGTCGATGGAGTTGTCGGTCACTTCTTTGAGCAGTACGTAGATGCCGTCGTCGGGGGCGGAGCCGTCGCCGAGCTTGCCGATATACATGCCGGGGCGGCGGCGTATGTGCTCGTTCCAGTCAAGGGTCTGTATGTTGTCCTCGGTGTATTCCGAAGCGGGTTGCTGCTGAGCGGGGAGAGCGTCAGTTATTTTGTCGTTGTCGATGGTGGAACTCATTTGAGTGTTAAGGGTTACATTCAGTGCAAAAGTACTAAAATTAATTCGTTTTTGCAATTTTGCGGCCTTCCGGAGAAGAAACGGCCGGCGGCCGGCGCCGGAGGGTAATGGGATTACCGTGTCCGGGCGTCGGCCGCCGGGTTATAGGGGTTGACGTGCTGTCAGGTGGGGATCAGGCTATGCCGAGATCTTTTTTGACGGCTTCGATCTTGACGGCAGCGTCAGCGTTGGCTTTTTCGTAGTCGGCAGCTGAAGCCATCTTGCCGTGAACTTCGATGTAGAATTTGATTTTGGGTTCTGTGCCGGAAGGACGTACAGATACTTTGGTGCCGTCGGCAGTGAAGTACTGGAGCACGTTGGATGTGGTGGGCATGTCGAGTTTGGTGACGGAAGCGTTCTTGACGTCGGTGAGCGAAAGCGAGTCGTAGTCCTTGATGATGACAACGTCGCTGCCGCCGAGCTGTTTGGGAGGATTGGCGCGGAACTCTTTCATCATGGCCTGGATCTCTTCGGCGCCGGCTTTGCCGGTGCGGACCACGGAGATGCCTTCTTCGTGAGAGTAGCCGTATTTGATGTAGATGTCCTGGAGCATCTGGAGGAAGTCCATGCCTTTGTCCTTTGCCCAAGCAGCGGCTTCGGCCATGAGGGAGATGGCGCTGACGGCATCTTTGTCGCGGCAGAAATCTTCGGCGAGGAATCCGTAGCTTTCTTCGCCGCCGCCGAGATAGCGAGAGGTGCCTTCGTGGTCGCGGATCACGGCGGCGATCCATTTGAAGCCGGTGTAGCAGTCAAACATGCGGATGTTGTTTTTGTCGGCGATCGATTTGATGGTCTCGGTGGTGACAATGGTCTTGACGATGTATTCGTTGCCGGTGAGACGGCCGAGCTCGGCGTTTCGGGTCATGATGTAGTTGAGGAGGATCATCACGATCTGGTTGCCGTTGATGAGCACATATTCGCCCTTGGTGTCGCGGAGCACGCAGCCGATGCGGTCGGCGTCGGGGTCAGAAGCCATCACGAGGTCGGCATTGGTTTCTTTGGCTTTAGCGATTGCCATGGCCATAGCCGAGGGAACCTCAGGGTTGGGGGATACGACAGTGGGGAAGTCGCCGGAGGGGATATCCTGTTCGGGCACGTGGATGATGTTGGTGAAGCCGTAGTTGCGGAGCGATTCGGGGATGAGCTTCACGCCGGTGCCGTGGATGGGGGTGTAGACGATCTTGAGGTCTTTGTGGCGTTCGATGGCGTCGGGGCTGAGCGAGAGGCCTTTGATGGCATCGAGGAACTGACGGTCGATCTCTTCGCCGATGATCTGGATTTTTGATTTGTCGCCATTGAAGCGGATGGCTTCGACGCCTTTGATGCGGTTGACGTGGTCGATGATGTTCACGTCGTGGGGAGCGATGATCTGTGCGCCGTCTTCCCAGTAGGCTTTGTAGCCGTTATATTCCTTGGGGTTGTGTGAGGCGGTGATGTTGACGCCGCTCTGGCATCCGAGCTTGCGGATGGCGAAAGAAAGCTCGGGAGTGGGGCGGAACGAATCGAAGAGGTAGACCTTTATGCCGTTGGCCGAAAAGATGTCGGCAACGATTTCGGCAAAGCGGCGTGAGTTGTTGCGCACGTCGTGGCCTACGACTACGGAGATTTCGGGGAGCGTGGAGAAAGCTTCCTTGAGGTAGTTGGCGAGGCCCTGTGTGGCAGCGCCTACGGTGTAGATGTTCATGCGGTTGGAACCGGCGCCCATGATGCCGCGGAGACCGCCTGTGCCGAATTCGAGGTCTTTATAGAATGATTCGATGAGCTCGGTGTGGTCTTCGGCGTCGAGCATGCGGCGCACTTCGGCACGTGTTTCTTCGTCGTAGCCTTCACCGAGCCACACTTTGGCTTTTTCAGTGACTGTCTTGAGGAGTTCGTTGTTGTTGTCCATGTTATAGTAAGGGGTTATGTTCGCGCATTGCGCGAGGGTTATGAAATTATTTGGTCAGAGGTCGAAAGGCGGTCGTCGGCACACAATGGCAGCCGCCACCACAAATTTACTTTATTTATGTAATGTGGCAAAATTTTCGTCTCGGATTTTTAGACCCCATCCCACAAAATATGTTAACGTCAGGGTCGCAGCAGTGCGCCAG
>OHHT01000729.1_pt1 | contig 10930 bp, 6 predicted proteins | sample 1568061 | NCBI WGS metagenome assembly OHHT01 (sample SAMEA3879550, study PRJEB24766) | human gut metagenome | biome: human-associated habitat; feature: feces | place: USA | collected 1985/1987 | reverse complement strand
GGCGTACCGGCGGGCTTTGGTTTGCCACACTCAGAGCAGAAGCGACCCTTGTTCACTGCGCCGCAGCTGCACTTCCAGCCTTCTGCTGCCGCCGGACGGGGCTTGCCGCACTCCGGGCAGAACTTGCCGGTAACGGTGGCACCGCAGCTGCAGGTCCAGCTGTCCGCAGCGGGCTTCGGCTCCGGCTTTTTGCTACCGCATTCCGGGCAGAATTTGCCGGTAACGGTAGCGCCGCAGCTGCACTGCCAGCTGTCCGCCGGGGCGGGTGCGGGACGGCTGACCTGCTGGGGCGCGTCCACGCTGTCCGGACGGGCCTGCTGGCCCATAGCGAACAGGTTCTGGGCGCTCATGCCGCCCATGCCGCCTGCACCGGCTGCCATGCCCATGCCCATAAAGCCGGTCATGGCACCGGCGGTGTTGCCGGCGGCGGTCTTCATGGCGTCGATCTGACCGCCCACCAGACGGGCGGCAGCGGTGGTGGGATCGGTGGTCATGGCATTCTCTTCCCACTCGGTGATCTTCTTCTGCTGCTCCTCCGGGATGGACAGGGAGTTGATGTTGAAGGAAAACACCTCGATGCCGCGCTTTTTGCGCCAGACGCTGGACAACTGCTCGTTGAGCGCCTCGGAGATCTCCAGCGTGTGGGCGGGGATCTCGTAATACTGCACCTTGTTTGCCGAAAGGGTGGCAAGGGCAGGCTGCAGGGCGTTCATCAGCTCGCTCTTCAGCCGGGGTGCGATCTCGGATGCGTCATACTGGGTGGAGACGTTGCTGCACACGTTGGTGTAGAACAGCAGCGGGTCGCAGATGCGGCAGGTGAAGCTGCCGTTGCACCGCAGGTTCACCGAGAGCTTGTAGCCCCGCTCCTCGCTGACCACCACCCGGAAGGGGATGGGGGTGGCAGTGCCGTACAGGATCTCGCCCAGCTCCTTGGTGTTGATGTAGTACACCCGCTGATCCTTGCCGGTGTCGCCGCCGTAAGTAAAGCGCTTGGCCACGGTCTGGAATGTTTCCGCCAGACTGTCGCCGAAGTTGCCGGTAAAAACGCTTGGCTCGGTAGAAGCATCGAAGGTGAACTCGCCCGGCTCAGCGCACACCTCCACCACGCGGCCCTGCTCCACGATGAGCATGCACTGTCCGTCTGCCACGGCGATGCCGCTGCCGTTGGTGATGATGTTGTCCTCGCCGTTGTTGGAGCTGCGGCGGGAGGTGCGCTTCTGGCCCTTGACCATCAGCACATCCTTGTCCAGAGAATCGCAGTAGAAAAATTCCTTCCACTGGTCTGCAAGGGTTCCGCCCAGTGCGCCCATACCTGCTTTGATAAGACCCATAGTAATTTCCTCCTGTTATTTGTTTGGTGTAAGCGACAACGCTTTGTCATCGCATTGCGTTCGGTTTCGGTCACGGTACAAGGGTTAGATCTGGGGAGTCGTTTTTCCAGTAAATGGGACGCGTATCCCGGTCAAACAGCACTTCTCCGGCGCGGTATTTCAGGCTGCAGCCGCTGGGGCTGCCGTCATCGTTCAGCAGAATGGCCCAGAATTCGCACGGCTTGCCGTTCTGATCGGTCAATGTAAAATACAGCTCAGTGCCGTCCTCGGTGCGGCCCTGCGTTCCCTCTGCGGTGCCGGTCAGAATGCCGCTCCACCCGTCCCATTCCATGCTCATACAGCAGCTGCCGTCCGGCAGGAAGGTCATCCAGCGGATACCCTTTGCGGACTCGTCTCCGGCGCGGTATGTTCCCCACAGCCTGCGGGGAATGGCGGTGAAGCCGATGTCGTCCCATGCCTCGGTGCGTTGAAAAACGTACCAGACCTCACTGCCCTTTTTCAGGTCGGTGGACTGCATCCGCAGCGAACCGTCCTCCATCATGGAGATGGTCCAGCGGCTTCTGCCGTCCTCGCTGAGGCATGTCAGGTTCCAGCCCTGACTTTTTTCCCCGTCCCAGCCGGTCACAGCGCCGGCATTCAGCTCTCCGGTGCGGGTCTCGGCAGCGGACTGGATCTGCGGGCTGACGTATGTTTCCCGGATGAAGGAGACGGTCACCGTGCCGGTGATCTCGGCCTTTTCCAGCCGCAGGGTGCAGCTTTCGTTGCGGTCGGCGGGGGCATAGCTTTCACCCTGCGTCACCGCCGTGACTGCCATCCACTCGGCCAGCACCTGCCACTCCCAGTCCGGTGGCAGCGGCTGTGCATCCAGTGGGATGACCGGGACATCGCTCACATACTCCTCCCCGGACGCGCTGAACCTGTGGACCACGAAGGAAATGTTTCCCTTACCGTCCAGCGAAAAAGGCAGCTCGTCCAGCGAAGTCCACCATGCGGTGTTTCCCTCTTTCAGGCTGCCGGGGGGCAGAAGCCCCCGCTCACAGGCGGCTTGACGGTCCAGCTCATCCCGGCGCTTCACGTCGCGGTAAAGCGCCTCTTCCAGCGCAGCGGGGTCTGCCCCCATGCGCTGCAGCATCTGGGTGACGGTCAGCTGGTTTCCACTTTCAAAGTCGAAGCACCAGCCATTGTGGAAGGGCGCATCCGTACCGCCGTAGCAGCTGCTGACCACAAGGCTGACACAATCGTCATACCAGCTTGCTTCCCAGTTCATTTCAATGCTGAAATCCCACACGGCCGGGTCGGCCGCCGCCGGGCAGCCTACGTACTCCTGCACATCGTATTCGTAGTACCGGGCGATCTCGGCGTTGATGCGGGCAGCATCGGCGCTGTCGCTTTCCAGCCGGGGCAGGTGGATGTTCAGCCGGACGGTACCGCCGTTTTCTGCCTGCACCACCTTTTCAAGGGTGTACTGCTCGGTGATCGCCGCGGTGGCGTGCATGGAATCCGGCGGGGTCGATTTCAGCTCCCGGCGGCCAGCCGGGCGGGCAGAGGCTGCGGTCTTTGCCCCGCAGCCTGCCAGCAGCGCCGCCAGCAAAGCCGCCAGCGCGCCGCACAGTGCCAGGTGTTTCATCTTGCACCTCCTGCTCGTTTATCAGCCGTAGCTGTGGGTCAGCACCAGCGGGACCGTTTCGTTCGTCAAGGGGTTCTGCCCGCTCAGGGGGGTAAGGATCAGGCAATCAATGCTATAATCAAGCTTCAATGCAGCGCTGAACGCAACCCATTCCGGGCCGTTTTCGGTGTCGCGGATAAGAGAGAAGCCCAGCGCGGTGCCGTCCGGGGTAGCGCCCAGATAGGTGACAGCTCCCTGATAGAAATAGCGGTTGTTGTGGGTAGCCAGCTGGCAGCCGCCGCCTGAATTCAGGTCCAGCCAGCACCAGTTCTCCCCTTCCCCAAGGCTGAAGTTGCCGGTGGAATCTACCTGCTGCGGGCTGTTCCACTCAGCGGTCAGGGGGGCAAGCTCTGTTTCCGTACCGTCTGCACACAGCAGGCTGACCTCGGCGTCCCGCAGCGCCAGCGCAGTGCCGTTGTTGGCAATATAGATGGGGTCGGCACAGAGCAGGCTCTGCCCATACAGCAGGCAGCGCAGCACATCCACGTACTCCACAAAACCGTCCTCGGTAAGCAGGTAGACCACGGGGTGGAAGGACGCGCCCAGCTCGCCAATGCACACATCTACATAATTATTATGATAGGCGTTGCGGATGGGCAGGGTGACATCGCTGTCCAGACGGATATCATAATCCTCTGCCCATGCGATGATCTCGGGGGTGTGTTTGATGGTAACGGTGCGGATGTCGCCGTCCAGCAGCACCGAAACGCTTCCGTAGGTATCGGTAAGCACCGGCGTTTTGGCAGGGGCGGCGGAGGTCAGCGGAAGCTCCACCTCCAGCGGCCGCCAGCCGCTGCCGGCGGTAGTGTGGTATCCGGCAACAAGGGTGACGGTATTTTCGTTTTTCAGCAGCACGGTCAGGTTTTCCAGCCCGTTGTCCCGCAGGGTATCGGCGCGCATCCCGGAAAGCATGCCGCTTTCCCGCAGGGAATCGTAATATTCCTGCTGCACCATGTTGCGGTCAAAGGTCTGTATGGCGGCACGGTACACTGCAAGCTGCGTCTCGTCCGGGTCCAGTCCCATGCGCATGAGCAGCTCGGTGACCGAAAGCTTGTGCCCGGCGGCAAAATCGAAGCACCAGCCCTGAGTATAGATGGGGTCTGTACCGCCGTAGTAGCTGCTCACCACAAGGCTTACGCAGTCGCCGTACCAGTAGGCGTCCCAATCGATGTAGGTCTGCGGGCACCATTCGTCCTGCGACACCTCAGCCTGCGGGTAGCTTTCATAATCCCGATATTCCGCCGCATACATGGCGGCAAGCTCATTATTGATATATTCAGCATCCGGGCTGTCGCACACAAGCTGCGGCACATGGATGGTCAGCTTCTGTGCGCTTCCCCACTCGTTCCGGACGGTTTTTTCCAGCGTGAATTGCTCCATGATACGTTCCTTTTGAACGGCAATCGCTGGGGCATTCTGGCTGCTGCCGGTGCTCTGGCTGGCGGCAGCGGAGCCGGAGCTGCTTTTTGTGCCGCCACATCCGGCCAGCACCAGCGCGGCAGCCAGCACCAGCGCGGTAAGGCGTTTGTGTTTCATGGTCGTTCTCCTGTATTCTCAGTCGTAGCTGCGGGTCATCTGCAGCTGAGTCTCGCCCTCGGCAAAGGGGTTCTGCCCGTCGATCATGGTCAGGGTCAGGTTGTCGTACAGGTCCATCTTGAACGCCGCCACAAAGTCGAGCCCCGTGTCGGTAAAGATGGCCAGCACCATGCCCTCCGGCACCACGCCCAGATACGCTGCGTCGCCCTGATCGATGCGGCTGTTGTTCTGCACGCCCAACTGAACGCTGCCGTCGCTGCTAAGCTCCAGCCAGTTTCCGTTGGTGCAGTTGAAGGAGCCGGTGATGGAATAAGGGATACCCTGCACGCTCCACTCTGACGACAGGTCAGCCAGCTCCAACACAGAGCCATCCTTCCGGCGCAGGTTTACTTTACTACTGCCGCTGCGCTCCAGCGACACGCCGTTGTTGGCAATGTAGATGGGGTCCTGACAGATCATGGCGTTTCCGAACAGAAGGCAGCGCAGCACATCCACATACTCCACCACGCCGTCTTTGGTCAGCAGATAGACCACCGGGTGGAAGACCGAGTCGGTCTGCTGACCGATGCACACGTCCACATATTCATTGTAAGAGCCAAGGATCGGGTAGGTGCGCGCCTGCTCCAGCCGGAGGTTGAGCTCGGTGTTCCAGGTGGCGGTCTTTGGTGCAGGGCTCACGGTGATGGTTCCCTGCGTTCCCTTCAGCTGCACCTGCACGCCGTCGAAGGTGTCAGTCAGCACCGGCTGCGCCTGCGGCTGGGCAGCGGTCTGCAGCGGGATCTCCATATCCAGCTGCTGCCATCTCTCTTCGGACGCGGAGCTGTATCTGCCCCGAATCACCAGCTGATTTTGCTCTGGCAAAAGCAGGCAAAGGTTTTCCAGTTCATTGTATTCCAGCGTGTCCATCCGCATTTGCGACAGTTCTCCGTCGAGACGCCAACTCTCGTAATATGCGCCCTGCGCCATCTCCCGGTCAAAGGTCTGCATGGCCTGCCGCTGCATCTGCCGCTGCACGGTGTCCGGGTCCAGACCCATCCGCTGCAGCATCTCGGCTGTGGTGATCTGCTGGCCGGTGGCAAAATCGAAGCACCAGCCGCTGTAACGCCACGGGGCGGTGCCGCCATAGCGGTCGCGCATCACCAGACTGACGCAGTCGCCGTACCAGTAGGCATCCCAGTTCACACCGATCTGCGGGTACTCACTGTCCGGCTGTCCGGCCTCCTCGTAGGCCTCATATTCCCGGAAATGTGCCGCATAGATGTCGTTCAGTTCATCGTTGATGGAGGCGGCATCCGGGCTGTCGCACTCCAGCTGCGGCACATGGACGGACACATGGACGGAAATGTACTGCCCCGTGTCCGCCTCCCACACGCCCGAAACGTTCTTTTCCAGCGTGTATTGGTCGGTGATGCGCTCCTTCTGGGCCGTCTGCACCGCTGCGGCTGCGGCGCTTTGGGAAGCTGCGCCGGAGCCTGCGGGGGCTGCGGGGGCAGCTGCGCCGCCGCAGCCGGTCAGCCAGAGAGCCGCCGCCAGAACCACAGCAGCAAAACATTTGTGTTTCATGGGGGTGCTCCTTTCTATAAAGCCCCGGACACAGGGGGAGTGTGCCCGGGGCAAACAGGGGGATGTCTTGTTATCTTATGCCGTTTTGTTCCAGAACACAACAGCGGTCATGTAGGTCTTGCCCTGAACCACCGGGCAGTAGATGCTGATGAACTCTGCCTTGGCGCTATTAGAATTGTTCAGCAGTTTATCTACAAAAACCCGAACGGCAGTATCCTCGCAAGAATACGCATCCTCCAGAGCTATCTCCTTAGCGGGAAACCGTGGGAAGACGCCGGCCATACCTGCGAAACAGTTATTGCCATACTTTTTCATTTTCTTCGCAAACTTATCGGATCCCTCCGAAATCATAGTAACGTCATCTTTTGTCGTTATATGCGGTGTCTCGTTGGCCTGTTCAAAAACATGCCCGTAAGCACTTATGACGTCCACCCCATCCTGATTGAGGGTCAGCTGCTCATGGAGAACCTCCTTTGCATCAAACTTTTTCTTCCAGACCTTGTTGATGGCTGTCACCAGTTCGGCTTCCTTACCGGTGGGCACTGCGGGTGCGGAGGACCCGCCGCCGCAGCCTGCCAGCGAGAGCGCCACAACGGCTGCGCCGGTAAGGGTGAGGAATTCGCGTCTGTTCATCTTTTTCATGGGGTGCTCCTTTCTGTTTGTCCCCCTGCTTTTTAGGGGACTCTGGTTTTGGTATTCTCTGCACTTGCAGTCCGGGCCGTCTTATGCTATCCTTATGAATAGAATCCGCAGATGCCTGTTGACGCGTTTTGTGCACAGTGACAGGCTTTCTACACCGGCGCAGGACTTTTTCTGGTTGTACTGTACCATACCCGGGAAAAAATTGCCCCCTCAGAAAAGCCGTTTTTGGGGGGCAATTCCAAAAAAATTTTTGGGGTTTTGGGGCTTCCCCCTCAAAAAATCCCCCCAAAAAGCCCAAAATTGGGGGGATTTTGGGGTGTTTCCCACCAAAACAGGCAGCTGCAGCCCTGCCTGTGCCGGTTTTCCCCCTCTGGCTGCAATGTGTGGAAAGGAATCATGAAAAATGGAACGAAGGACATTTTTGAAGCTTGCGGCGCTCGTCCCCGGTCTGGCGCTTGCTGGCTGCGGCGGCAGCAAGACCCTGCTCTCGCCCAAGGACCCCACCATGCTCAGCATCTGGCATGTGTACGGCGAACAGGCCGACTCGCCCATGAACCGCCTGCTGACCGAGTTCAACGACACGGTGGGCAGGGAGAAGGGCATCCTGCTCAATGTGACCAACATGACCAACAGCGCCGCCATCGGCGGCCAGCTGCAGGACGCCAAGGCCGGCAAGCCCGGCGCGCTGGACCTGCCGGACCTGTTCTCGGCCCATTCCGCGGACGCCAGCGCTCTGGGCATTGAGAACCTTGTGGACTGGAACGACTGGTTCACCGCCGAGGACATGGCGGCCTATGTGCCCGGCTTTGTGCAGGACGGCATCATTGACGGGAAGCAGGTGGTGTTCCCGGTGTCCAAATCCACCCAGCTCATCTTTTTGAACGGCTCCCAGTACGCCCGGTTTGCGGCGGACACCGGGGCGCAGCTTTCCACCCTTGCCACATGGGACGGCTTTTTTGAAATGGCGGGTGCCTACCGGCAGTGGTCGCAGGGCAAGCCCTTCTGCGCGCTGGACTACCCCCTGCGTCTGGTGGAGCTGAACGCGCTGGAGCAGGGCAGCGGCGAGCTGTACAAGGGCAGCTGGTACGATCTGACCAACGAGACCTTCCGCGCTTCGTGGATGGAGTTTGCCCGGGCGCTGGTGCAGGGCGATATTCTGATCTCGGACCTGTACTCCAACACGCAGGTGATGACCGGCGAGACGCTGGCGGGCCTTGGCAGCTCTGCGGCCATCCTTTACTACAATGATTTCGTCACCTACCCGGACAACACCACCGAGCCCACCGACCTGCTGCTGGCTCCCCTGCCCCACGCCGCAGGCACCGCCACGCCCCTGATGCCGCAGGCCGGTGTGGGTCTGTGCGCCTTTAAGACCACCGACCAGAAAGCCGAAGCCGCTACCGTGTTCCTGCGCTGGCTCACCGAACAGCAGCGCAATCTGGAATTTGCCGCCGATACCGGCTACATGCCGGTGTCCAGCGCCGCCTTTGACGCCATTGCGGACTATCCCTTTGAGCAGCAGAGCTATCAGCGGCTGTACGACGTCTACAACGAAATGCGCATCCAGAACACCCCCCTGTCCGAACCGGGCATCGTGGGGTACCACGCCAAGGCCAAAACCTTGTACGACAGCCTGCGCCAGCGCCAGAAGGACTACCCCCAGCGCCTTGCGGGCGGCGAAACGCTGGAAGCCCTTGCCGAGGAAACATGGCAGCTGCTGTGTGACAATGCCTGAGCCTGCCGCTCAGCCGGAAAGGAGGGACTTTGATGCACTTTGTTGACCGGCACCGTGAAAAGATCCGCCAGAGCCCCATGAGCAGCCGGCTGCTGTGGGCCTGCCTGCTGCTGGTGGTGCTGCTGGTGTTGACCTTTGGTGCGGCACTGTTCCTGTTTGCCAGCCTGCACAACACCAAAAAGGACATCAGCCGCAGTCTGCAGATCCAGTTTTCGGTGTTCCAGAACGATATGGAGCGCTATTTTGACCAGCTGGCGGTCATGGGCGTGAACCTGTCCGAGGACATGAGCGCAGAGGTGGACAAGGAGCTTGCTCTGCGGCAGATGTCTTTTGCCCAGCTGAACGACTCCCCCGAGGTGCTGAACGCGCTGGAGGAGAAAATGATCGAGCCGCTGTGCCGCCGTCTGCGCCAGACCGGCTGTTCCGGTGTTTTTGTGCTGCTGGATGCCACCGTCAACACCCGCATGGAGGGAGCAGAGCATTCCCGCGCCGGGCTGTATGTGCAGAAAAGCGGTGCCGACACCCCCACCGTGCCCCTGCTGCTGTACCGGGGCAGTGCGGAGGTGGGCAAGGACCACAGCGTAATGCCCCACCGCAAGTGGCGCATGGAGTTCCAGACCGACCAGTTCCCGGACTACGACCGCTGGATGACCCCCGGCAGCGCCCCGCTGTACCAGTCTTACACGCTGACCGAGCGGTTCGAGCTGCCCGGCACCTCGGAGGAGGTGCAGTTGTTTTTGCTGCCCCTGCGGGGGCGGGACGGCACGATGTACGGGCTGTGCGGCTTTGAGATCAGCGAGAGCTACTTCAAGCAGAACTTTGCCCAGCCCACCGGCTTTGACCGGCTGAGCTGCCTGCTGGCACCGGCGGGGGACGGCCTTGCCGCCGATGCCGCCCTCAGCAGCGGCACCACCGGCGGCTACTACCATGCCCCCCGGAACACGCTGGTGCTGCGCAGCATGGGCGGCGGGCTGACCCAGTTGACCGGCCCCGACAGCGCCTATGCGGGCATCTCCCAGCTGTGCCGCCTGAGCGAGAGCCTGTCCTACCGGCTGGCGGTGTGCATCCCCATGGCAGACTACCGGAGACTGGTCTTTTCCGGCAATCTGCAGATGCTGCTCATCGGCCTGTTCATCGCCTTTTTCGTGGTGTTCTGCTGCATGAACTTCCACCGGCGCATCCTCTCGCCGGCGTTCCGGCAGTTCGAGGAGGACCGGCGGGAGTCCCGGCGGCGGATGGACGAGCTGCAGCTGGAACGCCAGCAGATGCAGACTGAGCTGTCCCGGCTGGCGGACGTGTGCCGCAACGAGTCGGTGCCCGATGCCTTCCAGACCTTTGTTGCGGGCATCCCCACCCTGACCAAGACCGAACGCCGCATCTTTGACGGCTACGCCGCCGGGCTGCGCACCCGGGAGATCGCGCAGCAGCTGGACATCAAGGACAGCACCCTGCGCTTCCACAACAAGAACATCTACGACAAACTGGGTGTCAGCTCCCTCAAGCAGCTGCAGCAGTTCGTGGCGATCCTGAACTCCGGCAGCGGCAGCGCCCCGGACGAAAGCGGCCCCAAGAAGGCCCGCTGAATGGAACATTCCCGCGCCGCAGCTTTCACCGGAAGCAAGCAAAAATGAAGGGGCCATTGCAAAATAGCCCCAACGAAAAAAATGAGATAGACTTCCCCGAGAGGGGTTGTCTATCTCATTTTTTGTTGTAAGCTGAAACTGCAATGAACCAACTACAACACAAACAGTAAGCTGATCTCTTACGAAATGATATTGTCAATATCAAATTGTGAATCAGCATCGCATTGACAACGGAAACAAAAAAGCCCGCTTGCTTTGTGACACGAATGTACGGCAATATTTCTATCTGCCGATAACTCAACCTGCGTCAATCGAACGCTGCAATGGAGATGGCGGAGAACAGTTTGCGCGTACGAGCGTTCAGCTCAAGCAATGCTTCGTTCTCTCAGCACATCTTCATTGTAGCTTAGGTTTGGGCATCTGTATAGCTCACTGGCTGTGAACTTCTCAGAACCAACACCATTGTAGCAAGCGATGCTTGTGCATTAAAAGCACAAACTGCTATAAGCTACTTCATTCCCCTTCTTTTTCGCTGCTTACGATAGCCTGCACCTTGGTGGGCAGACCATAGATGCTGATGAAACCGGTGGCATCGCTCTGCTTGTAGTCGCCGCCTGCGGCAAAGGTGGCGATGTCTTCACGATACAGAGAGAACGGCGACCAGACCCCTGCATTGATGAGGTTGCCCTTGTACAGTTCCAGACGCACCTTGCCGGTGACATGCTCCTGTGTGGAGGTGACAAAGGCACTCAGAGCTTTGCGCAGCGGGCTGAACCACTGGCCATCATTTCCCTCGTGCAATTTCATGATTGCAGTGTTCATTATACGGGCACTTGGAAAATGTGTAAAAAGTGTTCTGCATATAGCAGCAATA
>OHHT01000727.1_pt1 | contig 10966 bp, 7 predicted proteins | sample 1568061 | NCBI WGS metagenome assembly OHHT01 (sample SAMEA3879550, study PRJEB24766) | human gut metagenome | biome: human-associated habitat; feature: feces | place: USA | collected 1985/1987 | reverse complement strand
GTGAAAGTCAGGGCTTTGTGATTTTTTAAGAATAAGAGAGTTTTGACACACCCTCTAATTATGAACGCCAACCTGTCGCCCTGTAAGGGCAAAAGCTTTAAAGAAGCAGGCTATAAACAATTCTTTTGCCCTTACAGGGCGTCTTGTCGATTGCTATTATACCCAGGGCGGTGCCCTGGGCTATGGTCTGTTGGGCTTTCAGCCCGCTTTAACTGTACAGTTCACAATCTTTTCGGATGAACTTGATGATGGCAATTTGAAACCCCTTTAGTCGAGGTCTCTATAGCCTGACCTTTAGTCCAAGCATTTGTCGATCAACTTTTCTATTTCCTGCCGATCCATGTTTTGTCCGATGAAGACCAATTTCTGCATGCGGTCTCCATATTCCTCGTCCCAGTCTTTCAGGACCGACGGGTTCTGCTGCTTGAAAGCGTCGAGTTCGGCGGGCGGCATGGTCGCGTACCATTTTCCTGCGTTGCGGATGCTCACCTGTTTGCCTGCCTGCTCAAAGACGTAGCACGTGTCGGGCTCGTCCTGGAAGTAGCACAAGCCCTTGCAGCGGATCACGCTCTTCGGCCAGGCCGAGGCCACTAGTTCGTCGAAACGCGTGAGGTCGAGCGGACGGCGGCGATAATAAACAAAGGTGCTGATGCCATACTCCAAAGCCTCGCCTGACTCCTCATTCTCCAATCCGTGAGAATGGTGGTGGTGATGGTGGCCGTGGCCCTCCTCGTGATCATGGTGGTCCTCATGACCGTGGTCGTGGTCCTCCTCGTGGTCTTCCTCGCTTTCGTCCCCGTCGATGGCTGCCATCCACGCCGCCGAAGTCATTACCTTCTGAAAGTCAAAGGCTTCGGTGTGGAGCAGCAGGTTGAGATCCACGTCGCAATAGTCGCAGGGGATGATGGCGGCCTGCGGCTGGATGTGGCGCAGGATCGACTGGATGCGGCCCAGTTCCTCTTTGGAGACTTCGCTGGCCTTGTTGAGCAGGATCGTATTGCAAAATTCCACCTGCTGGATTACGAGGCTTTCGAGGTCGTCCTCCTCGATGTGCTCCTTCTCCAGGTCGCTTCCCCCGGCAAACTCGTCGCGCAGGCGGAGCGCATCCACTACCGTCACCACACTATCGAGTTTGGCCACGCCTTCCTTCGCCAGGTTGGGGTAGATCTGAGGATAGGCGCAGATGGTCTGTGCAATAGGAGCCGGCTCGCAGATGCCGCTGGCCTCGATGACGATATAGTCGAAACTGTGCGTCTTGACCAGGTCGCTCAACTGCTGGACCAAGTCCATCTTGAGCGTGCAGCAGATGCAGCCGTTCTGCAGCGGCACCAGGCTATCGTCGCTCTGGCCGACGATGCCTTCGCGCGCGATGAGGCTCGCGTCGATATTCACTTCTCCTATGTCGTTGACAATGACGGCAAAACGAATGCCACGCTGATTGCCCAAGATGCGGTTGAGCAGGGTGGTCTTGCCGCTGCCCAAATAGCCTGTGAGCAGCAATACGGGGGTTGTGTTCTGTTCCATTTTCTTCGTTCTTTGATTTTTCCTTCGTACTTTGAATTTCCTTCGTGCTTTGAATTTTTATTCTCGCCTTGAATTGAATCCTTGTTAGAATTTCATCCTTGCATGAATTTTCTTCGTGCTTTTTTCGGAAATACGATAATAATAGTGCAAAGGTACAAAAACTATGCCAATCGGTGCCAGCGACGAAGAAAAAAGTGAATGGTCATATTTTTGTCGCTCTCAGGCCCATTACTTTCCCATTTTCACCCCTCCAACACCAAAAAAAATGGGTGTTTCCGTTGTTTTTTATTCCTTTTTTCTCCATTTCTGTCTTGTTTTCCGTTTTTTTTAGTATCTTTGTAACCGAATAAGGAAGCCGCAACGGACGAAGCCAAAACCAATATCTTCAACGTACACGCAAACGCCCGACCATGGAGGGGGAATAAAACCCATCTTCAAACAAAAGGTTCCTTTTCAGGATAAGAAGAAAAAAAGTATAGCAAAATGAAAATTACACTGTTACAGACGGACATCATTTGGGGACAACCCGAAGCGAACCTCGCACACTTGGACCATTTGCTGGAGGGCGTTGGCGAATGCGACCTCATCGTGCTGCCCGAGATGTTTACCACGGGGTTTGACACCAACCCCGAGACCGTGGCCGACGACGAAGGATTGGCCCTCAAATGGATGCGCAACACCGTGCGCCAGCGCAACTGTGCCTTGGCGGGCAGCGTGGCCACGAAGGTGGGCGAGAACTACTACAACCGTATGTATTTCGTCAGTTCCGACCTCCTGTTGGCTTCTTATGACAAGCATCATCTCTTCACCTACGGCCATGAGCAGGAGGCCTTTACGCCGGGCCACCGTCGCGTCGTGATTCCTTACCGTGGCGCGCGCATCCTGCTGCAGGTCTGCTACGACCTCCGTTTCCCCGTCTTCAGCCGCAACCGTGGCGACTACGACCTGGCGATCTATGTCGCCAACTGGCCGCAGGGCAGACAGAAGGTGTGGGACACGCTGCTCAGCGCACGCGCCATCGAGAACCAAGCCTATGTCGTCGGCGTCAACCGCGTGGGCTCGGATGCCAATGGCCAGTATGCTGGCGGATCCAAGCTGGTGGACCTCTTCGGAGAGACCATCGTCAAGGCCGAAGAGGGCGTGGAGAGTATCGTGACGGGCGAGATCGACCTCGATCGCCTGAAGGCTTTCCGCAAGGAGTTCCCCGTCCTCGACGATGCAGACCAGTTTAAGTTGCTCGTTCCTTAATATATACGGAGGATATAGTCAGGAGAATAGATTTAGGTGGAAGAACAAGGTTTGGGGATCGGATATTTTAATAAGAAGATCGAATATATAATAAGGAGATTGAATATAAAAATAGGAAGATCGTTCCCTAGACTCCTTCCGTAGCACGTTCACAAACAGACAACTCAATATAGCGAAACCCGCATGGTAGAAGAATATCAGCTCCGCCTGCTCCCTGAGGAGGCTTACTCGGAGGACACCATCAGACAATACCTGTCTCAGGAGAAAGGATTTGACGTAGCGGCCATTCGCGCCGTGCGGGTCGTGAAGCGATCCATCGACGCGCGCCACCGCCGCGTGCTGGTCAATCTCAAGGTTCGGGCCTACATCAACGAGCTCCCGACCGAGGAGCCGTTTGCGCCCACGGACTACCCTGACGTCAGCGACCAGCCCTCGGCGATCGTTGTCGGCGCAGGCCCCGGCGGTCTTTTCGCTGCGCTGCGCCTGATAGAGATGGGTGTGCGCCCGATCGTACTGGAGCGTGGCAAGAGCGTCGAGAAGCGCAAGCGCGACCTCGCAGCCATCCCCCATACGCAGACCATCGACCCCGAGTCCAACTACTGTTTTGGAGAGGGCGGGGCAGGCGCGTTCTCCGACGGCAAACTCTACACGCGGTCGAAGAAGCGCGGCAGCGTAGAGAAGATTCTCAACGTCTTCTGCCAGCATGGTGCTTCGGCTGCCATCCTGGCCGATGCCCATCCCCATATCGGCACAGACCGTCTGCCGCTCGTCATCTCCAACATGCGCAAGCGCATCATCGGCTGTGTCGGCGAGGTTCATTTTCAGACCCGCATGACGCGTCTCATCGTCCAAGACCAGTCGGTCGTGGGCGTGGAGGCTGTCAGCCGCGACGACGAAGGACAGCAGACGGAGCACGAGTTTCGCGGTCCTGTGGTGCTCGCCACGGGCCATTCCGCCCGCGACGTCTATCACTACCTCTCCTCCGCCCGCATCGAGATGGAGGCCAAGGGCATTGCCGTGGGCGTCCGACTGGAGCATCCCTCCGCCCTCATCGACCAGATACAGTATCACAACCCAGCGGGCCGTGGCAAGTATCTTCCTGCCGCCGAGTATTCCTTCGTGACGCAGGTCGATGGCCGCGGCGTCTATAGTTTCTGTATGTGCCCCGGTGGTTTCGTCATCCCCGCCGCCTCCGGCCCCGAACAGTTGGTGACCAATGGTATGAGTCCGGCCAACCGCGGTTCGAAGTGGAGCAACTCGGGCATGGTAGTGCAGCTGGAGCCGGAAGATATCGACGCCTCCGTATTGGAAACGGAGAACGGCCCCTTGGACGACGCGCTCCGCGTGATGGCCTACCAGGAGCAACTGGAGCGCCTCTGCTGGCAGCAGGGCAACTACAAGCAGACGGCCCCGGCCCAGCGCATGGCCGACTTTGTCAAGCGCCGCTTGTCCTTCGACCTGCCCAAGAGTTCCTATACCCCGGGACTGATCTCCTCGCCCCTCCACTTCTGGATGCCCAGCGAGGTCAGCGACCGCCTGCGCAAAGCCTTTGAAGTGTTTGGCCGCCAGGCTCATGGCTTCCTCACCAACGAGGCCGTGATGATTGCCGTCGAGACCCGCACGTCGTCCCCCGTCCGCATCCTCCGCGACAACAAGACCTTGCATCACGTCTCCCTCCGCGGCTTGTACCCCTGTGGAGAAGGAGCAGGCTATGCGGGTGGCATTGTCTCGGCAGCCATCGATGGCGAGCGCTGCGCGGAATGCTTGGCCTCGGAATTGTTTCCAACACGACCTGCTGAGTAGGGAAAACAACTTGAACAACTTTTACAAGGAGATAAAACGCTTCGTGTCGGTTGAAGCGGGCTGAAAGGGCAAAAGTTCCTAGCCCTGGGCTAGGAACTTTTGCCCTTTCAGGGCGTATTGGATAATTTCAAGCGTACAGGTAAATATTGTATTGGTTGTTTTCTTCACTTGTCCTAACGTCGTCATGGACATTGAGTGGAGAAAGACAAACTTGTCCTGGCGAAGCGTTGTAACTTGTTGTAAAAGTTGTATTTGTTGTTTTTAAATTTTAGCAGGATTTGGGACTATAAAGTTGTAGTTGTTTTTGAGAAACAACGCAAGATAGACCCAAGGCTACCATAAAACTTCTATAGCAGGCCCGTTGGTTCTATCAGGCCCGTTGATTCTATAGCAGGCCTGTTGACTGGAGGGCTTTCTGCGCCAGCGACTCATAGATTTCTCCTAAGTCGCAGAATCGCATCAAACTATTGTAGGCCGCATGGCGGACCGCCAAATCCTTGCCCGTCAGCGCCGTCTCCACTTGGTCGAGATATTCGTTGATGCCACGCTCGTCAGGGATCTGTTCCGAGGCGAAGCGGCGTGAGAGAATATGGTAGCCACAGATCTGATAGAGCGGCTGGTCCTTGGCGATCCACGCAAAGGCCATGCGCGGCGCGTAATCGACATATTGGAAGACATGGAGCGCCAGCAGCTCCGCCATCTCCTGCGTCTCGGTCTGCTCCATCCATATCTCGGCCACTTCCGGCAGCAGCTTCTCCGTAGGCATGAGCAGCGTAGCCAGAATCTTGCACTCGCGGATCGGCTCCTTCCAAAGCGCAATGGCCAAATCGTAGTCTTTCTCATATTCTGACGCCATCTCGCGCAGGTGGAGCAGCGAGGCGCCCCAGTTGAGCTTATACTGCACCCCCTTGTCGCGCATCGACTGCGCCGTCACACCATTCATCAGCAGGCGGAAGGACTGTTTGATCGTCCTCACCGTAGCTTCTACTTTTTCTTTTTCCATTGTTTTTGTTTCTGTTTGGAGAGAGAACTTTCTGTCAGAGAACCATCAGTCTGAGTATTGTCTGTCAGATAACTTCCTATCAAAATATTGCCTGTAAAAGAACTCAACTTTCGCATGTAAGCTCCACACGCCCTGAACCAACGGTCACCGGCCGAAGGGAAAGGTAAAGGGCAGTAGGATCTTTTGGGCCTTCAGCCCGTTCTTGAACCACTTGCGAAACTTCAGTAAGAGAACTTTCTGTCAGAGAACGCCATAGTCGCGTCCGTAGCGCAACATCTGTTCCGTATAGCTTTCCGTGTAGTCCAGGGCCACGTCGGTGGGTTGACCTTCCTCATTTCTTACGACCGTCATGCGGGGGTTGATAAATCCCTTGTACGGAGCCAGGTGAAGGCCTGCGTAGCGATCGAGCACTTCCTGATGGAGCGACTCCTCCACCTTGACGCCATACTGCTCCACCAGGCGGCGTGCCGCCTCATAGTCGCCCTCACTCTTGATGCGCTGGATCTCTGCCAGTTCGTCAGCGAAGATGTGGCGCAACGCCTCATAGTCGTTGACTTTCACGATGGTCTTTCCTGCCTCCTTCGTCAGTTCCACGGCGGGCCTGGCGTTCGAGGTTTGCCGATTCTGCGCCAACTGGAGGGCCCAGCGGGCGATCAGCGCGCGGTTTCTCATGTGCGCCTCCTCCAACTGCAGTCCGGGTTTGATGCGCACCAACTGCGTCAGCAGACCATTGAGCATATAGGAATAATACTGTGCGTGATGCGCCTCCTGGTTGGGCAGAAGGCCCAGCTCCACGAGCTTCGGATCGGCCAGAAAATAGAGTCCGAACAGGTCGGCGCGCGCCTCCTCGATGGTACTGCCATAGTTGCGCAGGGCCTCGGCGCTCACCCCTGGGAGCAAGCGTCCGCTTCCATGTCCGAGACACTCGTGGAGGTCCGTGTGCAGATCGTCGCAGCGGTCGCCGTAGGCGTTCACCATCTCGCGAATCGCGTCGTCAGGGATAAACTCCTCGCGGAACCCATTGCCCCGCGCCGCCTCGTCGTAGGCGTGTGTCAGGTTGGTGATTGTCACCGACTTACTGCCATGTTGGGCCCTGATCCAGTCGGCGTTGGGCAGGTTGATGCCGATGGCCGAAGCAGGATATTCGTCGCCGCCGAGCATGGCCGCACAGACCGCATTGGCCGAGACCCCCTTTACTTTTGGCTTGCGGAAGCGCGGATCCACGGGCGAGTGGTCCTCAAACCATTGTGCGCGGTCCGCAATGGCACGCGTGCGGCGTGTGGCTTCCTCGTCGCGATATTCGACGATTCCCTCCCACGAACCTTTCAGTCCCAGCGGGTCGCCATAGACCTCGATGAAACCGTTGATGAAGTCGATGCTCCCCTCGTGATTATCGACCCACGCGATGCTATATCGGTCGAAGTCGCGCAGGTCGCCCGTCTGATAGTAGTGGATGAGCAGGTCGATGACGCGGCGCTGTCCCTCGCCCTCGGCATACTCCCGGGCTTTCTCCAGCCAATAGACAATCTTTTCTATGGCCGCGGAATATTTTCCGCCGATTTTCCAAACCTCCTCCTGGAGTTGTCCGTCCCGTTTGACGAGCGTGGTGTTGAGTCCCCATGAGGGCGGCTCTGCCTCGTCGCCACGCTGCTGGGCATAATAGTCCTCCGCCTCCTGTTGCGTCACCCCCTGATAGTAGTTGCACGCCGATGTCTGCACCAAGTCCTCGCCATCGGCGATGTTGACGCGCTTCGGCAGCACCTGCGGGTCGAAGAGTACGGGGCAGATCGCGTCGAGCAGTTCGCCGGCCGTCTGCCCTGGTACCAGGGGAAGTGCCTCGGGGTCGATCGCAAGGACCTCGTGGCGGAGGAAGTCCTCGGAGAACGTGGGCACAAACTTCTCGCAGCCATAGTGGTGATGGATGCCGCTGGCGAACCACACCTGCTTCAGATAGGTCTCGAAACCGAGGAAGTCCTTCGTCGTGCGGTCCCCTTCGTAGTGGCGCAGCACCGCCTCCAGCGTCTTGCGGATGAGGAGGTTGTAGCGTCCGAACTGGTCAAAGGTGATGTCGCGTCCGTAGAGCGTGGCCTCGGAGAGACAGTAGATATAGAGTTTTTGCTGGAGCGTGAGTGCCTCAAAACCCAGGAGCGGGTAGCGGAGCATCTCGATGTCAGCAAATCGCTCGTCGTTATAGATGAACTTTTCTGTCATGATTATCTGTTTTTATGAGTGACATACCATCCGTGGATGAGGAAATGATAGACCAGCAGCGCCACGCCGATGAGTACGATCGAGCAGACGACGACCGAGTGGAGGTCTCTGTGGAGCAGGCCAAATCCCGCGTACAGGCCCAGCCAAAGGCCCAGTTCCCACGAGAGGAAGAAGGAGCTCTGCACCGTGCCACGTTGGCAGTGCTGCGAGAGTTTGATGAAGAAGAGCAGAAAGCGGCTGCCCAGCAGTCCGAAGGCGAATCCCGCCATCACGGCCACATAGGGCGAGACCCAGTCGAAGTTGCGCGTCAGCAGCATCAGGAAGCCCACGAAGAGGACGATCAGTCCCGTGATGGCCTCGCTCTCCAGTTCGGCATTGGCGAAAACGTATTTCTCCGCCAGCAGGGCCAGCAGAAATCCCGGCAGCATCAGCGCGTAGAAGGTGAGGCTCAGGGGCAAGGAGAGGAGCAGTCCGAAGGTGGCCGTGATCAGGATGGTGTTGACGACGAGCGGCGTGCTTCGGCAGAAAGAAGCGGTCGAGGCTCCAGGGCCTCACCACCTCGTTGGGCGCGCGGAAGGGGAAAGGAATCACGTACATCAGGATGACCGAGAGCAGGGCGCAGCCTGCGGAGGCCAGCGGCAGGATGGAAACCCCGAAGACCTGGCTGATGATCATCGCCGCGAGCGGACCCAAGGCCAGCGAGCAGCGGCCCGTCCAGGAGAGCACATGGCTCGCCTCCGTGCGGTAGAGCGACTCGCAGGTGTCGAGCACGAGCGTGCTATAGACCACCATTTCGGTCAGTCCGTAGCAGAAGCCCTGGAGGACGCGCACGGCCAGCGTGCCGGAGAATCCGATGTGGAAGACCTTCTGTACGTCCGCCTCGTAGAGAATGGCCGAGAAGACCACCAGGAGGAGGATGGAGAGCAGGCAGACCTTGTTGCGGCGAAAGCGCTCGATGAAGTAGGAGACGTAGGGGCCAGGGATCACGATGCCCAGTCCAAAGGCCAGCATGACCAGTCCCACGTCCCTCAGCGTGTAGCCGTCAGCCTGCATCTGCGCGGGGATATAGGGCAGAAGCATGAAGACGGAGACGCCCAGCAGCAGGTTGGCGAGAACCAGCATCCAGAAGTGGCGGCTCCAGATGCGTATGTGTATCGGTGTGTTCTGTGTGTCCATAAGGGAATATCAATAGCTTTCACTTTCGTTGGGAAACTCGTCGCCCTTGACGGCCTCGCAGTAGGCCCTTACGCCGCGGCGCAGTTCCTCGCCCATGGCGGCAAACTCGCGGAGAAACTTCGGTTCGAAACCTTGTGTCAGGCCCATGGCATCGGCATAGACCAAGACCTGGCCGTCGCAGTGGCTGCCAGCGCCAATCCCGATGGTCGGCACGCTGAGCAGATCCGTCACCTGCTGGGCCACCGAGGCCGGTATTTTCTCCAGCACCACGGCGAAGCAGCCCGCCTTCTCCAGCGCCTGGGCGTCGGCGATGAGCTTCGTGGCCTCCACCTCGCTGCGTGCGCGCACACCGTAGCCTCCCAGTTTGTGGATGCTCTGCGGGGTGAGCCCGAGGTGGCCCACGACGGGGATTCCCGCGTTGACGATACGCTCGATGGTGGGCGCGACTTCCTCGCCGCCTTCGAGAAGGCTTACCCCGGCTACCGGCCCAAGGATTTGGTGGATGTGGATTTCGTATTCCGTCCCGGTGCGGTGGAGCAAGCCAGACTGAAAGCTGCACAGCAGGGTGCTCCGGTCTATATGTACATGTTCGCCTGGGAATCTCCGGTGCTCGACGGCATGTTCCGCAGCACGCACTGCATGGAGATACCTTTCGCCTTCAACAATGCCGTAGTCCACGCCTCCATGACGGGCGGCGGCGCCGAAGCGCAGGCCCTGGCCGAGAAGATGAGCAGCGCGTGGTTGAACTTTGCCCGTACGGGCAATCCCAATGCCGAAGGGTTACCCGAGTGGGAACCTTATACCGCAGAAAAGGGAGCAACGATGATTTTCAATAACGATTGCCAAGTGAAGTATAACCATGACAAGGAACTGCTGGAGGTAGTGATGGCATTTCCTACACGTGGGTTCTGACACTTTCTTAAGAAACCTTTTATTATTAACATAAATCTAATTTAATCAAATGAAACAAAATCTGAAGCAAACAGCTCGGAAGAGACTTGCAGCTATGGCACTCTTCCTATTGATCTGTCTTCCTTTCAGTCTGGCACAAGCCCAGACTATAAAGGTGAACGGTAGGGTTACTGACGACCTGAATGAACCGATGATTGGCGTGAGTATCTTTGAGAAAGGCACTACCAACGGTGTCATTACGGATATGGACGGCAACTACTCTTTGTCTGTGAAAGAAGGAGCGACGATTGTCTATTCCTACATCGGCTACCTGACACAAGAAAAGAAAGCAGTGGCAGGAGTAATGAATGTGATATTGAAAGAAGACACTAAAACGCTGGATGAAGTGGTGGTGGTAGGTTATGGCGTGCAGAAGAAAAGTTCACTGACCGGTGCCGTATCTTCGGTAAAATCAGAAGATATGGAAGCACGTACCATTACCCGTGCTGAGCAGGCATTGCAGGGTAAAACTGCTGGTGTGCAAGTGCTCAGTGCATCTGCTAAACCGGGTGCTTCTCCACAGGTGCGTATCCGTGGAATAAGTTCTAACGGCTCTTGCGATCCGCTGTATGTAGTGGATGGACGTATTGCCAGCGATATTGGTGGTATTGACCCTAATGACATTGAGTCTATGGAAGTTTTGAAGGATGGTGCTTCTGCAGCTATCTATGGCGCTGCTGCCGGTAACGGTGTAGTATTGATTACTACAAAGAAAGGAAAAGGAAACGGTAAAATCACATACGATTTTCAATATACTTCACAGAGTTTGGGTAAAGTACCCGAAGTAATGAATGCTGCGCAGTATAAGGAATTCTTCTTGGAAAACAAGAAGCTTACCCAGAGTGCTTTTGATACCTATTGGGATGGAAAAACCGATACGGATTGGGTCGATGAGGCTTTTGAAAACAGTTCGATGGTACGTCATAATGTGACTTTCCAAGGTGGTAGCGACAGAGGTTCTTTCTATCTGTCATTGTCCCACCTTGATAACGACGGTATGATTGTCGGCAATGCCGATACTTATGAACGACTCACGGGAATGGTAAATGC
>OHHT01000725.1_pt1 | contig 10984 bp, 9 predicted proteins | sample 1568061 | NCBI WGS metagenome assembly OHHT01 (sample SAMEA3879550, study PRJEB24766) | human gut metagenome | biome: human-associated habitat; feature: feces | place: USA | collected 1985/1987 | reverse complement strand
GGTAACCGGCTCTTCAGTTATAATACGGTAGATAACAAAATGGCCTATCTGTTTGGCTTTTATGATAAAGACAATAAGGACACACGTACCTTTTACAATATGCACCGGATAAAAATTCTGGATGTGAGTGAGGGAGGGAATATTACTTTTCTGGTGTATGGCTACATGAATCGTGGCAGGCACGAGGGTGAAGTCGGAATTTCTGCCTTTTATTATGACAGTACGGTTAATACGATTGAGGAACTGGTTTATATCCCGAGCGAGGAACCACAGGATGTGATTATAGAAAAGGTGAACCGGCTTTCCTATATTAATCGTGATGGAATTTTGTATCTGATGGATAACCAACACATTTATGGTATTAACTTCACGGAGAGAACCTATGAGATGGTGGCAGATCATCTGCATTATAACGGATATGTGATTTCGGACAGCAACCGTATGATCGCATGGCAGGAGGGCGACAGCCTGGAAAACAGCCAGACAGTGGTATTGATGAACCTGAATACTGGCGTACAGAAGCGGATCGAAGCGAAGGCTTCAGAAACGATTGTTCCGATCGGTTTTATTGAAGAGGATCTGATCTATGGCATTGTGAATAAAAATGACATTGTGACAGACTATGCAAGAGAAACGGTTCTGCCGATGTATTGCGTGAAGATTGAGAATGAAAATGAAGGAGTCCTGATGACATATGAGCAGGAGAATGTGTATGTTTTGTCAGGCAGTGTGAATCAGAACCAGATCACGTTGCAGCGTGTGTCAAAATCAGAAGACGGCACTTATGTCGAAATCGCTGAAGATCAGATTGTGGACGCAGAAAGTGTAAGTCTGGGAAGAAATACCATAGAAGTCGTAGTTACGCAGAACTATGAGAAAATCAGGCAGATTGTACTTCGTAAAGAGATTGACGTGAATTCCATGAAGCAGCTTACACCGAAGGAAGTGCTTTTTGAAGGGGAAAGAAGTGTTTATCTGCGAAGCAGCGATGAAGAGCAGGAGCAGTTTTATGTGTATGGCAAATATGGTATCCGCGGCATCTATGGTAATGAGGATCAGGCAGTTGATGCAGCTGAAAGCGAGGCCGGAGTGGTGCTTAACAGTGCCGGAAACTATGTATGGAAAAAGACCATACGCAGTACCAGAAATCAGATTATGGCAATCCAGCCGGATATGGTTACGGAGGAGAGAGATTCGCTTGCAGTTGCATTAGATACCATGCTGTCCTATGAGGGAATCATGCGTAATTCTGCATATATGCTGCAAAGTGGAGAGACTATTCGCTCCATTCTGGAGGGTGCCTTAAGCGAATGCCAGGTGCTGGATCTGTCCGGATGCTCCCTGGATGCAGTTCTTTATTATGTGGATCGTGACATTCCGGTGCTTGTGATGCTGCAGGATGGAAATGCCGTGCTGCTCATTGGATTTAATGAAATGAATACAGTGATTATGAATCCACAGACCGGGACGATTTATAAGATGGGAATGAACGACTCAAAGACCTGGTTTAAGGAAAATGGAAACCGGTTCATCACGTATATACGAAACGAGAATTAACAGGAAGGGGATTGAAGATGTATCAGGAACAAAAGCTTTATATTGGAAAATCAGGAGAGGAAAAGGTCTGTATCTATCCGAAGATGGCAAACCGCCACGGACTGATTGCAGGTGCAACCGGTACCGGTAAAACAGTGACCTTAAAGGTGCTTGCCGAGTCTTTCAGTGACTGCGGCGTACCTGTATTTTTAGCCGATGTAAAGGGCGACCTCGCCGCCATGTGCCGTCCGGGTGAAGCAAACGGCTCCGTAGCGGAACGTGCCGCTAAAATGGGACTTGATAAAGAAGGCTTTTCCTTTCAGAAATATCCGGTCAATTTCTGGGATGTATACGGAGAAAAGGGCATGCCTTTAAGAACGACTGTTTCGGAAATGGGGCCCCTGCTGCTCAGCCGTATTTTAGACCTGAACGATACCCAGTCCGATATTTTATCCATCATCTTTAAGATTGCCGATGATGAAGGACTGCTCTTAATCGACACAAAGGACCTGCGCGCCATGCTGCAGTATGTCAGTGAAAATGCCAAGGAATACAGCATGCAGTACGGAAACATGTCGCCTGCGAGCTTAGCCGCCATTATCCGTTCTGTCGTAGCGCTTGAAGGAGAAGGCGGAGAACAGTTCTTCGGCGAACCCGCCCTGAATATTGCCGACTGGTTCTCCAGAGACTGCGACGGAAAGGGCTGCATCCAGATACTGGATTGCCAGAGATTGATTAACAATCCTACCATGTACGCTACCTTCCTGCTCTGGATGCTCTCCGAACTGTTTGAACTCCTGCCGGAAGCAGGCGATTTGGAAAAGCCTAAAATGGTGTTCTTCTTCGATGAAGCCCATATGCTCTTCGATTCTGCCTCCAAGGCGCTGCTCACCAAGATTGAGCAGGTGGTAAAATTAATCCGCTCAAAGGGCGTCGGCATTTACTTCGTTACCCAAAATCCCAAGGATATTCCCGGCGGTGTGTTAAGCCAGCTTGGCAACAAAATTCAGCATGCTCTTCATGCATATACCCCCGCAGAGCAGAAGGGCGCCAAGGCTGCAGCCCAGTCCTTCCGTGAAAATCCCGCCTTTAACACCTATGATACCCTGTTGGAGCTTGGCATCGGAGAGGCACTTGTTTCCGTTCTGGATGAAGGCGGTGTTCCTACCATAGTAGAACGTTGTCAGATTCTGCCTCCCCAGAGTAAAATGGGTGCCTTGGACGACAGTGAACGCCAGAAAGAAATTACAGATAATCTTTTATACATCCGTTATAAGGATTTCTTTGACCGAGATTCCGCTTATGAATTCCTGCAAAGACAGTCCGCCGCCGATGCGGAAGCTGCCCGGAAAGCTGCTGAAGAAGCTGCGGCAAAGAAAGCTGCTGAAAAGCAGGCATTAGCGGAGCAGAAAGCGGCTGAAAAACAGGCTCTTGCAGAACAGAAGGCCGCCGAAAGACAGGCACTTGCCGCACAGAAAGCCGCCGAAAAAGCAGCCCAGAAACAGACTGCTGCCCGCAACAGAGCCGTAAAAAGCGTAGCCAGCTCGGCTGCCGGTACCATCGGCAGGGAACTTGGCAACTCTCTGGGCTCCTCTGTCGGAGGCAAATTCGGCAAAAAGTTAGGCGGAAACGTAGGCGCCTCCTTAGGCCGTGGATTGTTAAGCACCTTCCTGAAGTTTTAAGAGTAAGAAAGTTTTAAAAATATGAAAAAGTATTTTCCTTTCCTTATTATATTTTTGCTGTTTCTGACAGGTTGCGGTGAAAACCGTATCCCCAAAGGATTTTACCAGCCGGAAGAAAATGCCGACATGGATTACACAGAGAATTCTTCCCGCTGGTCTTTTTCACGAAGTCTGGAAACCGACCATTTTATCCTTTTCTGGGAGCCGGACTTTGGGGACAATCCCAATAGCGACTCTTTATCGGAAGCGATGCGGGTGGATGTAACGGATCTTTCCGGGAAATTAGAAAACTTTTATGAAACTGAAACAAAAACGCTCGGCTTTGGCACATCTTCCCTGCTGAACGAATATAAATTACAGGTTTACCTGCTTTATACGGATGACTGGGTGGCTACCGGTTCCGGCTATGACAATCAGATTGGTGCCCTGTGGATTTCCCCGTCTACCTGCAAACCGGCAGGTTCCGTAATTGCTCACGAAGTCGGCCACTGTTTCCAATATCTCATTTACTGTGAGCAGCTTGCCAATGGGCAGCCGGACTCCGAGGAAAGCGGCTTTCGTTACGGGAACGGATTTGGCAACGCCTTCTGGGAAATCAGCGCTCAATGGCAGTCCTGGCAGGATTATCCGGCTGAACAATTTACCGATTATGAAATGGATACCTGGTTTCAGAATTATTTTCGTGCCTTTGAACACGAATGGACACGCTACCAGAATTACTGGCTGATTACCAGCATGTCAGAGCATTACGGCAAGGATTGGCTCAGTACCATCTGGCGGGAAAGCCGTTATGATGAAGATGCCCTGAGCTGTCATATGCGAATTTATCTTCATAATGACTTGGATAAATTATATAGCGAACTGTATACTTACGCTTCCCATGCCGTGACCTTTGATTTTGAAGCCTCCAAAGATTTTTCTGCGGATTGGCAGGGATATTATGATGCTGTTTTATATCCGTCGGAAGACGGCTGGCAGCAGATTGCCTATGCCAATACTCCCGAAGCCAACGGCTTTTCCGCCGTAAGGCTTCCCTTACCCGAAAATGGTGTCCTTCATCTTTCTTTTGAAGGATTACAGCCGGGTTCCGCTTTGGCGGCAGATGACCCCGGAATATGCCTTTCCGGCGAAGCCCCTTCCTCGGAAGATGTGGAAACCGAAACAGTCCGTACCTACAATTCCTATGACGGCACTCCCGGGTGGCGCTACGGTATCGTGGCTCTGCTTTCGGATGGCACGCGGGAATACGGACCCATGCAGGAAACTTCAACCGGAGAAATTACTTATGATGTTTCACCGGACACCGAATTCCTGTACCTTGTTGTCCTCGGCACACCGGAACAATATGTCCCCCACATCTGGGACAACACCGAAAAAACAGATGTGCAAATGCCTTACCGGATAAAGATACTTTCCGAATAAGGATATTTGAGATACTGAACGAAATGGAGAACGAACAATGAACAAAGATATGTGCGTAGTCTGTGACGATGGAATTTTGAATATTCGTGCCGGTGCAATCATCATGAAAGATGGAAAGCTTTTGATGGTTGGCAATGACAGAAACTATCTGTACTCCGTTGGCGGCAGGATAAAATTCGGTGAAACAGCAGAAAAAGCTGTTGTTCGTGAAGTGTTTGAAGAAACAGGTGTTAAGATGGAAATTGACCGTCTTGGCTTTGTGCATGAAAACTATTTCTATGGCGATGCGCCTTCCAATCTGAACAAGCTAATTTATGAGATTTCGTTTTTCTTCTATATGAAAGTGCCTGAAACTTTTGTGCCGATTAGCGAAAGCTTCACGGAAGATAACAGCAAAGAACACTTGGTGTGGGTTTCGCTTGATGAGGACATTAAGATATATCCGGAATTTTTCAGAACCGAATTGAAGAATCCAACAGACACGGTAAAGCATTTCATCACGAAGGACGAGAGATAAATTAAAAGGAACAGGCATGACCGAAATCATATCTGTTCCAGGAAATTTGAATTTTACTGTCTTACCGGCAGGGCCGCTTTCAGCTCTCTTTTTTCTTTCTCATCCCAATCATGCACACAACACCCACCAGCATGGATGGCAACATAAGCACCGTCATTTCCGCAAGCCGGTTGCCGTTGTCTAAAACTCCGCCCGCATCCGTTGCCGCTGTCATGAGAAACGAACCGCTTATGTAGGCATTGTTGACCGCATGAAGAAATGCTGCCGGCCAGACAGAACCGGATTTTTTCGTCAGATTCCATTGAATGGCTCCCACACCTATACAATAGGGTATGAACGCCAGAAAGCCTAAATACGGTGCTCCCGGATAATCCAGACCGAAGGTGTGCCCCTGGGCAATCATGGGAAAATGCCACACCGCCCAGATCGTACCACCGATCAGACAAGCGCCCACATCCCCAAACTTTTCCGCTAACTTCGGGTACATATAGCCGCGCCAGCCCGCTTCTTCCCCAAAAGCCGCTGTGGAAAAAACAAGCGCACTGACCAGACAGGCTGCCGGCAAAACCAAAGTCATCTGCTTCGCCGAAAAAACCTCCGGGTGCCGCAGCCAGAGCAGTCCCCACCCCGCTTCTATGTATAAAACCGGAATAAGCACGGCGAGTACATAATATTTCTTTTTGCCGGCAAAGCCTATCGCAGGCTCCATTCCGCGAAACCCTTCCCTGGTCCACAGCCTTGTCAGAAGCATTGCCGCAAGGGGCGCAAACATGGAAAGCATAAGAACAATCTGCATCGCCATGTCTTCGTACCGGACACCCATCGCATAGGCTGCCGCACCCAATCCCCAGGTAAGTCCGAAGGAAATGCCGATATACATCCAAAACCTTTTTTTATTCATACTTTTCCCCCCTTTTCCGGAATAAAAGCACACTTCCCTTATAGGATATAAAATACAGGAGAATTACGATTGCCGGCATGCAGACCTCAAGCAGCTGCACCGCGTCCGTATGCCGGGTCATCCACTCCAGCAGAAACTTCATACCCGCTCCGTCCTCCATCGCCGCCGGGTCAAAGAGCTGCCAGACCATAACGGCAAAAAAGAGGAATACTAACAGCGCTGTTTTGACATACCGTGCTGCCCTGCTCCCGAAGGCAAACAGAAACGGGAATTCTACCGCAGCAATAAAAAGTGCGGAAACAACCAGTAAAAACAGCATGGTACCGATCATGGATATGTACAAAACCATATTCTCCGCCAGCTCTTCTTTCCTTATTCCCCCCAGAACAAATGTCTGCAAAACCACCAGCAGATTTGCCAGTGTATAATAATAAATCCCCAAAAATGCATACTTTTCCTGCACATATTTCCTGCCTCCTGTGGGAAGGCTTAACAGAAACGTCCGGATGGAATTTTTTTCATCGGAGGCAAAAATCTTTTCCGGAATGCTGATGCCGTAACAGACAGCTATAAGACCTAAAATTGCCAGGAAAAGGGCTCCGTCTATTCCCTCCGGGTCCCCCCAGATGACCATACCGATTAAAATCAGCACACAAGCCGCCAGTATCCGCAGCATCCATTTCCCTTTTGCCGTGCAAAAATCCTGATAAAGAAGACCTGTCATTTTCTGCCTCCTTTCCGGTAAAACCGCACGCTGAGCCCGTAAGAAATCACATAAAAAAGCACCATTCCAACGACCTCTGCCCACAGATACCTGCTTACTATGTTCCTGCCTTCCCGGAATTTTTCCATCAGATACCGGAACAGTTCCATGCCCGGCAGAGCATCCAGCAGGGTTATGAACTTCAGGTAAAGGAGACCCACCGGCACCAGAAACAAAATCAGGCTGGCTATAGTTCCTTTCTTCTTTCCAAGTGCATAAAAAAGCGGAATTTGTATGCCACAGAACAACAGTAATACGGCTGCTATCACCAAAATCAACTGCGTCAGTTTTTTCATGGACAGTTCTTCTATGCCTACCGCTCCGGCGCTGGCTGCCACAATGGCTGCCGATAAAAAAGAGCTTCCCATGCTGATGGCGCCAAATGTCAGATAAATCAGATATCTTGCCGTAACCGCATCCGCAGCTTTTACCGGCAGGGTTCTCACAATCTTTTCAAAACCCGCCTGTTCATCCATTTCAAAGCAACGCAGGGCATCCACAAAAAATCCCATGGGAATAAGCAGGCAGATGCCGATGATATAAAAAAGAATCACCGGCGCATTTTCTTCATTGATTGCGATTACCTCTTCCACTTCCCCGGAAAGCATCCGTCCCATATTTCCGTACCGGATACTCAGTACAACTAACAGTGCGAAAATGAGTGTCGCGATGCAGACCGGTATCATGGTGTGCAGAAGCTTTTTCAGACAGCACATGTCCTTATAATACAACCCTCTCATACGCCCGCCTTTCCTGCCTTTGCAGGCTTTCTGACTTTGCCCTCATCAGACCCATTTTCCGTATCTGTAGACTTTCCCTCATCAGATACTGCTCTTCCGCCTGCTCTGGCATTTTCCCTTGCCACATAAAACAGCATGATTTCTTCAAGGGTTGCCGGTTCCACCAGCGCATCGCCCCATTTTTTACGGGCTGCATCGGCGTCATTTACTAAAATTTCACAGCCGTAGGCTTCCATTCTTTTGAATACGACGCAATCGTCATTTATATCGTCCGACTCTTTTTTTCCGCATCGGATAATGGCATGCTCCTCTAAAATGGTATCTTTTTCCCCGGAAAGAAGAATTCTGCCCTTATCTATAAAGGTAATCTCGTCCGCAATCCGTTCCAAATCGGATATGATGTGGGAAGACAGAAAAATGGAATGCTCCTCATCCACTATGAATTCCTGGAAAATATCAAGAATTTCATTCCGCACCACAGGATCTAATCCACTGGTGGGTTCATCCAAAATCAGAAGCTTCGCATGATGGGAAAGCGCCACCGCAATCTGCAGTTTCATGCGCATACCTCTTGAGAACTTTCCGCAGGGCTTCTTTAAGGGAAGCCCGAACCTTGTCAGATACTTTTGGAAGGCTTCTCCATCCCAGTTTGCATATACATAGGACATCATCGTTGCAATCTGCTTCGGTGTCATAAACTCATGAAATCCCATTTCATCAAAAACGACACCAATGTCTTCTTTTATCGCCTGCTCGTCCTTTTGAAAATCCTTCCCGAAAACTTTAATCTCTCCTGCGTTTAGCGGCATCATGTTGAGCATAGCCTTAATGGTCGTAGTTTTACCGGCGCCGTTCTGCCCTATAAAACCGTGTATTCTGCCTGCGGTTACCTGCAAATCCACATTTTGCAGGGCAAACCCGTCATAACTTTTATTCAGATTGTGAATTTCTATAACATTTACTTCCTTCTCACTACCCACTTTCTGCACCTCCCGATATTCTGCATTTCTTCGCTTACAGTTATTCCTTTCTCGCGGCTCTTCTCTCCCCTGCAACTATTCCTTCCCCCTGCTGCAATTCCTTCCCCGCGGCTTTTCTCTCCCCTGCGGCTATTCCCTCGCTGCCTTTTCCGGCTGTATCTGAATTTTTACATTTCTTCCAGCAGCATCCGGAATGTTTCCACCATTTCTTCCTTGGTGAGGCCGGCATCCAGTGCTTTCTGAATACCTTTGGCAAAATATTCTTCTGTTTCCGCCAGCACGCGTTCCCGCAAAAGCTCCTCATTCTGGGCTTTCACAAAACTGCCTCTGCCGGTAAAGGACTCAATAAAGCCGTCCCGTTCCAGTTCCTCATAGGCTCTTTTGGTGGTAATCATACTGATGCGAAGGTCCTTCGCCAGTGTGCGCATGGAAGGAAGGGCGTCCCCCGCCTTCAGCTCACCGCGCAAAATCATTTCGCGGATTTGCACCTCGATCTGCTCATAAATCGGGGCTCCGCTTGTGTTGCTGATGATAATATCCATGGTTTATCCTCTTACATGTCTTAATTGTATATATCGTATATATACAATATTCCTTTTATAGAATATTGTCAAGAGAAAAAAATGCCTGATACATGAAATATGCGCAATAAGAAACCGGCTCCCCGGTCAGGCAATAAGCCTGGCTATGGAGAGCCGGTCTGAAATTCCGTTTTTCATTCACTTCTGAATTAACATCTTGAAAGCAGATCAGTCAGGCAGCCGCACTGCTTCCGCCATCGTTCGCCTTACAGGAAGATAAACTTCGCTACGAACAGAAGTGCTAAAATGTACATAAGCGGTGTAATCTTCTTAGCCTTGCCGCATACGAGGTTAATAACCACATAGGAGATAACGCCTGCTGCGATACCTTCGGAAATGCTGTAGGTTAAAGGCATGAAAATCAGTGCCAGGTAAGCGGGAACTGCTTCTGTGAAGTCGGAGAAATCGATGTCCACTACTGCGGAAATCATTAAGAAACCGACGAACAGAAGTGCGGGAGCTGTTGCAAATCCCGGAATGGCAATGAAAATCGGGGATAAGAAGATAGCTACCAGGAATAATAAACCGGTTACGATGGAAGAAAGACCGGTTCTGCCGCCTTCTGCCACACCTGCAGAGCTTTCTACGAAAGTAGTTGTAGTGGAAGTACCGAGTACGGCGCCTGCACTGGTTGCAATAGCATCTGCTAAAAGAGCCTCTTTGATGCGGGGCAGCTTGCCATCCTTGTCAAGCATATCTGCCTTGTTTGCACAACCGATCAAGGTTCCGAGAGTATCGAAAATATCTACAAACAGGAAAGAAAATACAATGGCAATGAAGTCAAAAATCTTGAGTCCGTTGAAGTCAGCCTTAAAGCACTGACCAAAGGTGGAAGAAATCGCACCTAAATTAAAGCTGCTCCATGCAGGAATTAAAGAGTAGTAACCTGCTTCGGGAACCACGGTGTAAATACCGGTAAACTGGCAGATAATACCTAAAATCCAGGTTGCGAAGATACCGATCAGGATAGCGCCGCGAACCTTCTTTACATATAAAATCGCAATGATAAAAGTACCGATAATCGCAAGCAGTGCGGAAATACCGACAGTGTGGAAATCCTGTCTGAAATCAACAAGTGATACCAACGTTGTAGAGTCCACAACGATTTTACCGTTCTGCAGACCGATGAAAGCTACGAATAAACCGATACCAACGGAAACGCCCTTCTTAAGCTGAAGCGGAATGGCATTGAAAATAGCCTCACGCACATTGGTAAGTGACAGTACAATGAAAATGATACCTTCCACAAATACGGCAAACAGTGCAATCTGCCAGGAATATCCCATAGAGCCGCATACCGTATAAGCAAAATAAGCATTGAGTCCCAGTCCGGGTGCCAGTGCAAACGGGTAATTGGCAAGCAGCGCCATGGCAATGGTTCCGATAAAGGAAGCCAGCGCGGTAGCGATTAAAACTGCCTGTGCGTCCATGCCGGATGCGGAAAGAATGCTGGGGTTTACCGCCAGGATGTACGCCATGGTCATGAAGGTGGTCAGGCCGGCAATCAGCTCGGTCTTTACGCTCGTCTTGTTCTCAGACAGATGGAAGAGCTTTTCAAACATTTTGGAAGACCTCTTTCTTTTTATTTTCTTTTGCCAGCTGCATCGGAATGGAATCCCACACCAGGTTCAATCGGGGAACCAAAGAATTCTCCGCATGCTTGGAAAAATCCTGGCGGTAATAATTCAGCAGATCTTTCTGAATCTCTCTGACCCGCCCGAAGTCTTTATCATTCACATAGGACTGGACCACTTCCGGCATGCCACCGACATAATAGTACTCTCTCAGACGATCCTTGTATTTGGAAGCGAAGGTATTGATCATCTGCGTATCCCCAGACTGCAGAAGCTCTGCAAATCGTT
>OHHT01000707.1_pt1 | contig 11198 bp, 10 predicted proteins | sample 1568061 | NCBI WGS metagenome assembly OHHT01 (sample SAMEA3879550, study PRJEB24766) | human gut metagenome | biome: human-associated habitat; feature: feces | place: USA | collected 1985/1987 | reverse complement strand
CTGCATAACGATACCGACCTTATTTCTTAAAGTTTCAATATCGTAATCTTTAACATTTACACCATCAACAAGTACTTCGCCCTGTGTAGCGTCATACAGTCTCGGGATAAGATTAACAAGACTGGATTTACCTGAACCTGTGCCACCTATAACACCGATTGTCTGTCCCTTCATAGCCTTGAAATTGATTTCTTCAACTGAAGGTGCGCCTGAACCGCTGTAGGTAAGTGAAACATTCTTAAATTCAACGCTTGGCTGTTCTTCCTTAGCTGCAACTTCCTTGACGCTGCCATCTGCCATTCCAGATGTAACCTCGAATACAGACTCGATTCTGCCTGCACATGCAAGTGCTTTAGTTATTGTAATGATAAGATTAGCAAGCTTGATAAGCTCAACTAATATCTGTGACATATAATTGTAAAGAGCAACAACCTGTCCCTGTGTAAGCGCACCAGCGTTAACTCTTACTCCGCCAATCCAGATAAGTGCAATTATTGATACATTTACAACAACATAAGTAAGCGGATTCATAAGTCCTGATATCTTACCAACGAATTTCTGTAATCTGTTAAGGTTTTCGTTATCGTTTTTGAAACGCTTAACCTCATCCTGTTCCTTATTGAATGCTCTGATAACTCTTACACCTGTAAGATTCTCTCTTGTTATTCCAAGTATCTTATCAAGTCCTGACTGTACATTCTTGTACATAGGTCTTGTTGCAAGCATGATACCGAATACGATAAGCGCAAGTACCGGGATTGCCGCAACAAATACAAGTGCTGCCTTCACATCAATAGTGAATGCCATAATCATCGCACCAAATACTATAAATGGTGAACGCAGAAACAGTCGCAGTACCATGTTGATACCATTCTGTACCTGGTTAATATCACTTGTCATTCTTGTTACAAGTGTCGATGTACCAAGTGTATCCATCTCTGTGAATGAGAATGTCTGGATATGTGCAAATAAACTGTGTCTCATTCCGGTTGCCGCACCAACTGCAGCCTTCGCACTGAAATACTGTGCTGTGATGGCACATACAAGTCCTATAATTGCAAGAAGTATAAGCATAAGACACATTTTCATAATGTATCCCTTATCCGCATTAACAATACCCTTATCGATAACTGATGATACTACCAGCGGCACAAACAGCTCAAATATTGCTTCGAGCATCTTAAAAAGCGGTGCCAGAACGCATTCCTTCTTGTAATCTTTAAGGAATCTCATAATCATTTTCATAAGAAAACTTCCTCCATTAATTCAGTGACACTAAAGCATCCATAAGAAACTCATACGAATAGCATCTCTTAGTGCCAAAGTACTCTCTATAAACTTCATAATTGTAATATGAATGTTCAAACTGTCTTGAATACAGATGCGCTATATCAACGCGCATTGTAAAATCAGGCATACATCCGGATGCATGATTAGCTGCTGCCATAATGTCCACTGCAAGTATGCCTATAACCGCATTCTTTGCTTTAAGAAGGACATCGTAATCATTCACTGCGTCAAGCATGTATCTATACACATAGTACATTGCAAGCTGCTCATATTCATGTGCAAATGCTTCACTTCCCGCATGGTAAGTTTTCATTACCTCTGCAAGCCCAGAATCATCCGCCAGCCCGTCCAGGAACTGTCTTACTCTCTCCACATGAATATTCCAGTCAGGATTGATTACCTCCATTCCTTTAAAGTCATCAAAGAAATGTCTCAATCCCTTTATCAGCCTTTTGCCATGCAGCTTCTCATCCCGGCTTTTTAGTCTGTCAAGCAGCTCCTCTCTGTAATCAGCTCCACAGAACCGCTTTGCAACACCAGCTATAAGCTCGTCCCTTTCAGCATCAAGATGCTTCTGGATACGCTTTGCATAATCAAGGTAAAGCATCAGTCTCTCAAATATACTTATATCCCTGTCTGATATTATTCCAAAAGCCACTATTCTTGCCTGCCGAAGCTGCATATATGTATATGCGTCTATATCATTAGGCTCAGGCGTAAGACTGTTATCCTCAACCGTATCAAATGTAAGTTCATCTTTGTAAGAAAACATCAGCTCACCAGCTGTCTTACACGAGGGTGCTATGCCAATCTCTCTTATATTGCCATAATCATTAATAAATCTTGGAAACTCTGCACATGTTTCACACAGCTTATCCTCTCCAAGTTCTATATATAAATCGCACAGATTATCATCATTAAGGAAAGGACAGCGTCCTCCTTCTTTCAGTGTAAATGTACATTCTCCGTCCTGTGATGGTACCATTACACTCTTCAGGCGCTTTCCAAAAGCGCCTTTAACTGTTTTATAATATTTGTAAGAATTCTTATCAACATCGACATCCCAGCCGGCACAGCATGTATCTGTACAGGCTCCTGCAATGCATCTGAAATCCTTATAATAATGTGGTGTCATTACCTTCATTTTATTATCTCCCGCATATAAACCGGCATATTAAGTGCATCTGTTAACTGCGCAAAAATTGTCTGCCACACCTTATTAGTGCAGCAGACACATTTACATGTACATATTATTATAATTACTGTTCTTTTTCTTGTCCACAATATACTTATACACTGTGACACACGCAAGAATAATCATAAGCCCCTCTGCTGCCATGTATGTATAGAACAGATATGGCTGTCTTAACGCTGACACAAGAAGCGGTGAGCTGACTGCAAAATCATACATACCCGTATCACCTATATATTTAGACATAACAACCGTACTCATGATTGTTATATTAGGAAAAGACATATTACCAAGCACAAGTGCCACAATCAACACCGTATTGCGTATCAGAAAAAATGTCCTGCTCACCTTAGCCTTACTAAGACAGCTCATAACAATGCCTCCGATTATGCATACAAGAAATAAAAGAAACATCATATACATCTCGGATGCTGCAAATGCAGACACTTCTGTCGTCGCAGTCTCATATCCTGTAAGCAGTGCAAAGAACCCAAATATAGAGCGGCCACCCACAACGCATGCCGCCAAAACAAATAATAATAGTAATAAATTCCTTCTGTTCAACTTCCTGTTATCCATAATTCCTCCATTTATATTATTATCGCAATTATGGAGGAAGATTTCAATAAATATTTGCGCAAACTTAATATTTTGTTGTCACCCGCCGTCACCCACCTCTCAGGCAGGGGCTGGAACGATTCGTTAGAATTGCGTTAATTTATCAGGTGGTGTTTTTGGCTTAATGTTTGTGTCCATTCGCAGATGAACATTTCTGGCATTGTGTCCGCCTGTGGCATACGCCCTCAAGGATTGCTGCACTTAGTGGGAGTAAATGCCGCCATCTACAAAGTTTATTACGGTGTGCTAAATCAAACGCGCTTTGCTTGAACGTGCTTTAGCACACCGCCCTTATGTATATAGCGGCATTAACTCCCACACAGTTCGCAATATATCGGGCGTAGGTCACAAGCGGACACAATGACGGAAGTGTACAGATGTCGAGTGAACACAAACAATAGAAAAAGCCAAAAGCACCACCTGCTAAATTAGCAATTCTTAACGTGTTCCAGCCCCTGTGAACCAGGCTGTGCCTAAGTGGTGTGTGGCAGCGGGTGACTTAATAATATAAAGTTTGTGTCTATATGAACTTGCTGCGCCACTTTATTGCCTCGTCACGATACGCAATTGCCGTCTCCATAAGTTCATTATACTGTGCCTTTACACTTTCTATTGTTGCCTCAAGCTGGCTTATTGTCTGTATTGCCTGTCTGTTTTCCTGCATATATGTATTAAGCTGGTTTTCGTACTCTGATATTTTCTGTTCATTCTGCATCAGCATGTCTGTATCCTGACATTTAATGAATTTCCCATCTGATGTTATTTCGTAGAAACTGTCTACATACAAAAATGCTTTTCCCTGCATTCCAAACACTTCATACATATCAACATTTTCACAATCCACAGGAATATTAAGACTTTCACCTTCTTCCAGCGGGTAGACAGCTCGCAGCGACAGTCTGTCCGTAAGCGGGTTTGTCACCATGTAAAAAAGCATCAGTCTGTCGTTATTTACTACAAGCTGTGGACAGTGCATATCTGGATTCTCGCTGCTTTTTACATGAAAAAGTGCTTCATTATTCATCACATTTTTAACAAGAATATCTCCGTTCTGGTTCTGATACGCATAATATATTGTGTCTCCCAACACAACATCTGAAAGTCCGTCCAAAAAGTCTGACACAAGCATTATCGGGCGTTCTATACCGTCTATGTACGCCGTTCTCAAAAATATATATCGTGATATACTATAGATTATAAGCCGTCTGTCACTGCCGGCTGTGTATACATTTGCCATAAAAGGACACTCCCGTTTTTATACTATTATATGGTCACGCGAATGTAGATAGAACATATAATGTAGTAAAGAAACGAAGAAGGAAAAGATAATGGCTAAATGTAAATGCAGCAAATGTGGTTCTACCCGCATTGTAAGCAATATTGTGCAGAACATGCCTAATGGCTGCTTTGATGTGTGCACGAACCCTATATGCGGTTCACCCGATGAACTCAGTATTCTTGCCCCTCTTATCTATGATGAGATAGGTATTAATCTGTGTACCACATTCGCTGTCGGCACAGATATTTCAACGACTTATCCAACAGCTACCAACGCATCAGTCAGTGTTATAGATATAGCCTACACTTATGGTGATGAAAATGTTGAAATCACCCAGATAGCCGGAAGGCCTAACTGCTACTCTGTGAAACTTGCCAACCTTACTGTAACATTTGCAGTAACGCTTTATGATGAGTCATGCAGGGCATTAGCAACTCTTACCCCAACGGCAGTCTACCTTCCTAACTCAACTACTGCTGCAACTTATGATGAAGATACCAATCCAACATCTGTCACCCTTGAAATATTCGCTCCTTACGGAGTTTCCTACAACTCGAATAACGCAACTCCACCTGTTTATACGCCTGCACTTAACAGTATAGGTTTCTTATCATCTGACAATGTTGTAACCCAGGGACTCAATCTCTATGCAATACCTAAGCTTTTAGGTCTTGATACTACAGACGACGAAATTACTGTAGGTCTCACTCTCATCTTACAGAGCCTTTACTTCTGTGGATACCGCGTAACAAGCGCCGGCAGAATCTCAACACCTAAGGGAAGCATTGTTTCCGGTGAAGAATCTGACTGCATCAAGTTTGTTTGCGGCAACCTCTTAGACAGAGCCATCAAGCCTCTCGATTTAAGCCCACCTTCATGCGAAGGTAACTTAAAGAAAGACTGCAAGAAACCTTGCATGAATGACTGCACCGACACTCTTAATACTAACAGCACAGCCTGCCAAAACGCTTGTAATAATAGCAATAACTGCCAGACTTCCTCTGGTGCATGCACCGGACCTTGCAATGGCATATGCAGCAAGACTAACTGATAACCTCAATCTGTGGGAACAGACGCCTGCCTGGCGGCTGTTCCCATGTACATACCTGTTCCTTTTGGACTTCCGCGTGCCTCCCCTCTGCTTTTACATCCAATCCCAATCTGTACTCTCTATATTTTCTTCCATCGCAAATATTTTAATTGCTAATCTCCCCACTATGTGTGTATAATTAGTGAAATATATTATATTGAACTGCTGTACACACAGTTCACATGGAAAGGAGTTACTAATGAATTTTAAAAAGTACAGGTCGAGATTCCTTTTGGTTTTTGCGGCCCTCACTCTCTTGTTCTCTTCTGTTCTTCTTACTTCATGTCAGGGCAAGAAGATTAAGAACACTGTATTTTCTGTAGATGATCTTGCAGGCAAGACTATTGGTGTTCAGTTAGGAACAACTGGTGATACTCTCGTAAGTGATTACGAAACTGACGGTTCAGGCACAACCGTATCAAGATACAACAAAGGTTCTGATGCTATACAGGCTTTAAAGCAGGGTAAAGCTGATGCTGTTGTAATTGATGAACAGCCTGCTTTAGCATTTGTTAAAACTAATCCAGACCTTACAATTCTCGAAGAAGAATTTGCAAATGAGGATTATGCTATCTGTGTTGCTAAGGGCAATTCCCTTACTGCAAAACTCAATGAAGCTATTGAAGTACTTATGGCAGATGGAACTATCCAGAAGCTTATTGACGATTATGTTGGCGATAATGCTACATTTTCAGGTTACAAGTCTCCAGAAGGTGTAAGCCGTACTAACGGAACTCTTATTATGGCTACAAATGCTTACTTCAAGCCATACGAGTACTATGAAGGCGGCTCTATTATCGGTATTGACGCTGATATTGCACAGGCTATTGCTGATTATCTCGGCATGAATTTAAAAATTGAGGATATGGAATTTGATTCAATTATCACTGCTGTATCTTCTGGTAAAGCTGATTTCGGTATGGCTGGTATGACAGTTACAGATGAGCGTAAGAAAAATATCGATTTCACAACTACTTATACAACTTCTAAGCAGGTTATTATTGTCCGTGACGACAATGCGTCTGCAACAGGCATGAGCTTTGCCGAGAAGTTCAAGACAGACTTCATCAAAGAAGCAAGATACACTTATCTTCTTAAGGGTCTGTTTAATACAGTAATTATTGCATTCTTTGCAGCACTTATGGGTGTTGTTATTGGTTTCCTTATTGCAGTTGTCCGTTCTAACCATGATAAGACAGGACACATGAAGATTCTTAACTTCATTTGCAACATTTATCTTACTGTAATCAGAGGAACACCAACTATGGTACAGCTGCTTATTATATTGACAAGCTTATTGTTGCGATACTTGCATTTGGTATCAACTCAGGTGCTTATGTTGCCGAAATATTCCGTTCAGGTATTATGTCTATTGATAACGGACAGTTTGAAGCAGCACGAAGCCTCGGTCTTTCTTATAAAACAACTATGATAAGTGTCATTCTTCCTCAGGCATTCAAGAATGTTCTCCCAGCACTTGCTAATGAGTTCATTGTTCTGTTAAAGGAAACATCTATCAGCGGTTACATCGGTCTTAACGACCTTACAAGAGGCGGCGATATTATCCGAAGCATAACTTATGATCCAATGCTTCCACTTATTGGTGTTGCCATCATCTACCTTGTAATGGTTATGGGACTTTCACAGCTTGTTAAGAAACTTGAGAGGAGGTTAAGAAACAATGAGCGATAATACTAACGAAATCATACTTGAAGTTAAGGATTTGAAAAAATCTTTTGGCGACCATGTTGTATTAGAATCAATCAATACAACAGTCCGCAAAGGAGAGGTTATTGCAATTATCGGACCATCTGGCTGCGGTAAATCAACATTTTTGCGTTCACTTAACCTTCTTGAAACTCCTACAGAAGGTCATGTATTATTCCATGAGCAGGATCTTACAGATAAGAGTGTAAATGTGGATGAGTTAAGAGAGAAGATTGGAATGGTGTTCCAGCATTTTAACCTTTTCCCTAATATGACTATAAGAAGAAACATAACTCTTGCTCCTACTAAGCTTGGTCTTATGAGCAAAGAAGAAGCTGATAAGAAAGCTGATGAACTTCTTGCAAGAGTGGGACTTTCTGACAAAGCCGATGCTTATCCTAACCAGTTGAGTGGTGGTCAGAAGCAGAGAGTTGCTATAGCAAGAGCACTCGCAATGAATCCTGAAATAATGCTTTTCGACGAGCCAACATCCGCACTTGATCCTGAAATGGTTGGTGAGGTTCTCGCAATCATGAAGGAACTTGCTGCATCAGGAATGACAATGATTGTCGTAACTCATGAGATGGGATTTGCAAAAGAAGTTGCCAACAGATGCATGTTCTTCTATGATGGAGTCATCAATGAAGAGGGGGCTCCGGAAGAATTCTTTGGCAATCCTCAGAGTGAGAGATTGAAGGATTTCTTGTCGAAGGTTCTTTAATTAGTACAGTGAGGGAGTCGCTTGGGTGTATGTTTATATTGCATGCTCTTATGGATTCCTCGCCTAGTGAAAGTAAATAACGCCATCTGCAAAGTCTATTACTATGCATGAAATCAAACGCGCTTCGCTTGAACGAGATTTCATGCACAGACCTTCTGCAGATGGCGTTATTAACATTCACACGACTCGTCATAAATCGAGCACACAACATAAACATACACCCAAGCGACACCACCCCGCTACTAAGCAGCCAAGCCTTCCACGGCTGGTGCAAACGTATCTTATCAACAGAGGACATCACGCATTTCACCAGCCCCCACCCAGAATGCAATGCCGCAGGCGAGCATTCGTCCGGAGGCTGACTACTTGAAGAAGAAAAAGTCAGCCGTACAGTATGCTGTGGGATAGGTGTGTGGTATCCTTAGGTGTATACCCGAATATTCTTATGTCGTGTGAAAGTTAATGCCGCAATCTGCTAAAGGTTGGGACTTGTAATCTCGTTCAAGCGAAGCGCGTTTGATTACAAGTCCCATAAAAAACTTAGCAGATTGCGGCATTTAGTTTCACTAGACATAGGAATCCTGAGGGCAGATGCCTAAGGACATCTCACGCCCTCCCACAGCACACTGTACGGCGTCCGGTCTATCAAGCCTCCTTCGAGTAGTCAACCTTCAGAAGACACAGTCCCTTCGCCGGCGCAGTTGCACCTGCAAGGCTTCTGTTTCTCTCCTCTAAAAGTTCATACATACTCTCCGGTGTTCTCTTTCCCTGTCCAACTTCAAGAAGTGTACCACTTAATATTCTTACCATGTACTGCAGGAATCCGCTTCCATGATATGTAAGATTAAGGAATGAACCCTTTAAAGAAACATCTATCGAATAAATCTCACGGACTGTCGATTTCTTCATCTTGGGATTACCACAAAATGATGCATAATCATGTTCTCCAGTAAGTATGTCTGCTGCCTTCTTCATGGCTTCAACGTCCAGCTTACCCTCAATTATATTGACATATTTTCTGTTAAATACAGGCTTCTTATCCCCAACATAACATGTATAGCAGTAAGTTTTCCCCTGCGCATTGTAACGGCTGTGGAATCTGTCAGATGCAATACGAACCTCCTGCACACAGATATCTTCCGGAAGATATCTGTTCATATAATCGCATATATCATCTTCCTTCATCTTAGTTTCCATATGCGCATTGGCTACCATTCCCTTTGCATGCACTCCGGCATCTGTTCTTCCTGCACCTATAACCTCAACCTCAGTTCCTGTCATGGCAGAAAGCACTGATTCTAACTTGCCCTGAATTGTCATATCTGTAGTTGGCTGATGTTCCCAGCCATAATACCTTGTACCATCATAAGTAATTATCATCTTATAATTCTTCATTCATATCTCCCATTCATTCTTCTGATTTGAAGCCATATAATTTCATACAATTAACATCTGTAATCTCATCTCGCAAAATACTGTCCATAAGCACATTTTCTCATCTTGCCAGATTCTGCTTCATACCATCGAGAAAATCATATATTTCATCCATAAACACCTTGCCATAGCGCTCATATTTATTCTCACCGACACCGCTTACTGACAGCATTTCTTCCTCATTAAACGGAACTTTAAGACACATATCTATAAGCGTCCTGTCTGAAAATATTACATATGGCGGAACGCCTACTGAAACAGCTATCTGTTTTCTTAACTCACGCAGTCTGTTAAACAACATAACACCTCTGTCATTAAGTGCATCCTCCGGCTTCTTTGACTTAGATGTTGCATATGCTGATTTTGCAGCAGCAGCAGAACGCTTCATTCTGTCTGCCACAATTGCAGCATTCCTTGATACAGGTGCACTGAAACGGTTTCCCGGATACATATAAGCCTCATCTGCTTCCTGCTCTGCCTCATCAACGACACAATTAGAGCAGTTATGGCAGTTATATCTTCCACCCTCTGGATTGTCTGGTCTTTCTCCAAAATATTTAAGTATATACTCTCTTAAACAACCTGTTGTCTTGCAGTAATCGACCATTGCATTAAGCCTTCTTTTATCAAGAATCATAAGCCGTGCCTGTTCTTCTGCATCAATATCAGGATTAGGCTCTCTGTGTTCTATGAAAAACTTATTTATCATAATATCCTGCGGAGAATACAGCAATACGCATTCTGAATCCTCTCCATCTCTTCCGGCACGTCCAGCCTCCTGATAATAGTTCTCTATACACTGCGGCATATTATAATGAATTACAAATCTTACATTTGACTTGTCAATTCCCATTCCAAATGCATTAGTTGCAACAACAACCGGCTTAATATCATATATAAATGAATCCTGATTTTCTTTTCTTTCTTCTGCTGAGAGACCCGCATGATACTTAGTCACAGAAAGTCCGTTAGCATTAAGCATGTCATAGACTTTTTCAACATTTTTTCTTGTAGCACAGTATATAATCCCACTATCCTGTCTGTGGCTTACAAGGTAATCAAGTATATATGAATCCTTGTCCTTAATATGCTTGACCTTGAATGTCAGATTGCTTCTGTCAAAACCTGTCGTGAGTATTACAGGTCTTTCGAGGGAAAGAATCTGCAATATATCATCTCTTACTTTGCTTGTCGCTGTAGCTGTAAAAGCGCTTATTATAGGACGCCTTGCCAGCTTCTTAACAAACGACAATATATTCAGATAACTTGGTCTGAAATCCTGCCCCCACTGTGATATACAGTGAGCTTCATCTACGGTAATCATAGATATCTCTACATGCGTGGCAAAATCAAGAAAGCCCCAGGTTTCCAGCCTTTCAGGTGCAACATATATAATTTTATACCGTCCCTGCTTTGCAAATGCGAGTGCCTTAGTTATCTGATTATCTGTAAGAGAACTGTTAATATAAGCTGCATGTACACCTGCCTGATTAAGTGCTCCAACCTGATCCTTCATTAGCGATATAAGTGGAGATACAACAAGAGTAATGCCGGACATTAACAATGCCGGCACCTGATAACATAATGATTTTCCTGCACCTGTAGGCATAATTCCTAACACATCCTGCCCAGCAAGAATAGCATCAACTAACTTTTCCTGTCCTGGACGAAATGAATCATACCCAAAATAATGCTTTAATATTCCGTATTTATCCATATATCACTCTCTTTTCAATCTTCTCTTACTCTCATACATTTTCTTATCAGCTCTGCTTCTCGTATCTTCAAAGTTCTTATCTGTCTTTATATCATATTCGGCATAACCACATGCAATCTGTACATTAAGTCCTTTAATTCCAAGTTCCTC
>OHHT01000706.1_pt1 | contig 11209 bp, 13 predicted proteins | sample 1568061 | NCBI WGS metagenome assembly OHHT01 (sample SAMEA3879550, study PRJEB24766) | human gut metagenome | biome: human-associated habitat; feature: feces | place: USA | collected 1985/1987 | reverse complement strand
TCGGAATTTCTTACATATATAATACTATTTACAGAAAGGATAAATCAACTTGGATAATCTGCCTGCCGCCATAACGGCAATAATCGTACTTATTGCATTTTCCGCACTCTTTTCATCAATGGAGACTGCGATATCTTCAGTCAACAGGATCCGCCTTAAACACGAAGCCGCAAACGGAAAGAAAAGCGCTCAGAGGACGCTCAGGCTTGCGGAAAATTTCGACAAGACCATAACCTCCATACTTGTCGGAAACAATGTCGTGAATATTCTCATCTCCTCGCTCGGTACGGTCATCTTCACAAACCTTCTGGGCGCATCGGGCGTTGCTGTTTCGACCGCAGTTATGACCGTCCTCGTGCTGACATTCGGTGAGATCCTCCCGAAGTCAATGGCAAAGCAGAGCGCAGACAGCTACGCCATCGGAACATCGGGGATCTTAAGCTTTATCTGCTGGATACTTACACCTATCTCGTTCCTCTTTTTACAGCTGCAGAGGCTTATGCAGAAGCTTTTCAAATCGAAGGAAAATGTTCCGAGCGTTACCGAGGACGAACTCAAATACATCATTGACGAGATCGAGGACGAGGGTGTGCTTGAAAAGAACGAGAGCATTCTTGTACGCTCCGCTCTTGAATTTGACGACACGACCTGCGAGGAGATACTTATTCCCCGTGTTAAGATAAGTGCGGTCGATGTGACCGACAGCATTGAGGAAATTCGGGATATTTTCATAAACGAGCGTTATTCCCGTCTGCCTGTATATGAGAAAAGTATTGACAATATCATCGGATTTATCACAGACAAGGACTTTTTTGCGCTGCTTTTCGGCAGCGGTGATGAGAAGGTCTCCTCTATTGAGGGCATTGTGCAGAAGGCGCTTTATGTTCACGAGAGCAAGCTCATCTCCGAGCTTCTTGTCGATATGCAGCGTTCAAAGATACACATTGCCGTTGTAAAGGACGACTACGGCGGAACGAGCGGCATTGTCACGATGGAGGACATCATTGAGGAGCTTGTCGGTGAGATCTATGACGAGAATGACGAGGTCGTTCAGAGCATTGTCAAGACGGGCGATAATATGTATGAGATACAGGCTGATCTCAGCCTTAACGATATGCTCGAAAAGCTCGGGCTTCCCGAAAACACGATCGATGTTGACGCTTATGACAGCAACACAGTCGGCGGCTGGGCTCTGGAGCTTTTCGGATATATCCCCCCTGTCGGCGCAACGGTGAAAAACGGCATTTTCAGTGTTACCGTCCTTGACGGCGACGAGCGCACCATAAACAAGATCGGCTTAAAAATTGACCGACCGGAAAACACCGATGAAACCTAAGCCGAAAAGGTTTTCGCAAATTTAAAAAATATTAAAAAAATATACATTAAAACTGCCCGATATAATAATTTGGAATTTTTATTGCTTGAATTTTTATCGGGTGGGGTAATAATGGAGAAAATCAATATCGCTGTCTGCGACGATGACGCAGCTTTCCGCAAAACGCTTGAACTTGAACTTATAAGCTATTCCCGTGAAAATGAGATAGATATGTCCGTGAGGACGTTCTCGAACGGACTTGAGCTTCTTATCTCCGAGATAAAATACGATCTTATCTTCCTCGATTACAGCATGGGCATCCTCAACGGGATCGAAGTCGCTAAAAAGCTGAGGGGAAAAGGAGTCCGCTGTCCGATAATCTACGTCACGGGTTACAGCGAGATCGTCTATGACGCATTCGAGGTGAACGCTTTCCGCTTCATCACAAAGCCTGTTGAGCCGGGCGTACTGAACAAGGCTCTTGACGACTTTATCTTCCAGCTAAAGACGAATAAGCTTGTAAGCTTTGTTTCGGACGAAGCTTCGATAACGATATTCTCCTCCGAGATAGTTTATGTTGAGGGGAAATTCCGAGGCTGTATCGTTCACGCCGCAAAGAAAAGCTATCCGATAACGCAGAGCTTTGCGGAATTTACAGAGGGTCTTGGCGACAGGTTTTTTGCCTGCCGCAGGAATATAAGCGTCAACACGGCTTTCATCGATCATCTTGAGGGTTCGGCGGCTGTTCTTACGGACGGAAGAAGGCTCAAGGTCGACAAGCCTAAAGCAACAGAGCTTGCCGAGCTTATGGAAAGCTACAACGCTGACTGATACATACACAACGCTCCGATTTTTGCGGGGCGTTTTATAGTTTTTAGGCTTTATGGCTTAAGGCTCTCCCCTTTTACATAAAATTAATAAATGAGAAAACGGGAGCATTTGCGAGCAATCGGGAGCATTTCGGAGAATAAAAATATTTGTGGAAAGCTTTCAAAGAAATTTGCTGAAATCTATTGACATTTTGCGTCTTTTGTCGTATTAATTAATTTGGGCGAACTTCGTTTTTCGGGGGTCACCCTTTCTGAAAGGAACGTGAGGATAGGATTGGAGAATAAGCTCAAGCTTTATGGATTCAATAATCTTACTAAGACCTTAAGCTTTAATATTTACGATATCTGCTACGCCAAAAGCCCGAGAGAACAGAAGGACTATATCAACTATATCAACGAGCAGTACAACTCCGAAAGACTTACAAGCATTCTCTGTGACGTAACGGAGATGATCGGCGCAACAGTGCTGAATATCTCAAAACAGGATTATGAGCCGCAGGGTGCTTCGGCAACGCTCCTCATCTCGGACGAACACCGCAAAAACGCAGGTATCGACGAATCCTGCAACCTCGGCAATACAATGACAGCGACCGTTGAAAAGGAGAGCATAGCAGGTCACCTCGATAAGAGCCACCTTACCGTGCATACCTATCCCGAATTTCACCCCGATAACGCTATCACAACGTTCCGTGTTGATATCGACGTTTCCACCTGCGGAAAGATCACTCCGCTGAAATCCCTAAACTACCTTATCGGAAGCTTTGACTCCGACATTATCACCATCGACTACAAAGTAAGGGGCTTTACCCGTGACGAGCAGGGCAAAAAGCTCTTCATCGACCACAAAATAACCTCCATTCAGGACTATATCGCAAGGGAAACGCTTGAAAAATACGACGCAGTTGACGTTAACGTCTACCAGTCGAACATCTTCCATACAAAAATGATGATAAAGGAGATATTTCTCCAGAACTATCTCTTCAATACCGATACCTACGAGCTTGCGCCGAAGCGCAGACTTGAAATAAACGATGCGCTCCGCCGTGAGATGATAGAAATTTTCAGCGGACAAAACGTGTTTTGATTAATTCGGAATTAGGAATTCGGAATTCGGAATTAATTGTTTTTGCCAAATTTCTCTTGAAAATAATGCAAAGCGCTTTTTTCGGGACGGGAATTTAGCCTAAAATATGAGGTGTAACGGGCGGATATAGAATACGCCCTATGGGATTTCGGCTTTCTATACAATTTTGCGGAGCATAAATAATTCCGCATTCCGAATTCCGCATTCCGAATTTATTTAAGTTCCGCATTCCGGATTTATAAAGTGGTTGCTGTAATGTGCGGCGGAAGTGGTAAAATATCCGCTTCCGCTTTTTGATTTTGGGAAAGGGGCGGCGGTTTTGAAGTACATCAACATAAAGCGAATTTTTCTCAACATTGGGCTTGCGCTTGCCGTCATAGCCGCAATATTCCTTTTTCATCAGCTCTATGAAAACTTTTTCCTCGTGAAAACTACGGGAACGGTGTTCAGTATGAACGCCGAGCCGAACCTTTTTTATGTTGATGAGAATGGCGAAAAAGAAAATCTTTACTCCTACGGCGTTGAATATATGACAAAGCAGGGGCAGATGTTCCGTGACGATATTTGTGACCGCCGCGGTGAGTATAAGATCGGCGATACGGCGGAGCTTTACTATGACAAGCGAGAGCCCGAACATAACGCCTATCCCGAGAATAACCTCTTCTTCATAATTGCGTTCGGCGTTCCTGCGGCTTTGCTGATATATTTCTGCCGCTCGGCGTTCAAAGGCTATAAAACGGAGTACCTTGACCGATACAGGAAAACCGTTATTTTCAGTGTCATATCAGGCTGGATACCGATAATTTATTATATATGGTATAAGTTCTTTTTCACACCCTCGGGCGAACTGTTTGCGGGACTTGGCGAGGCTCTTATGTGTATTTTCCTTTTCGCCGCTGTGCCGATAGTGAATATAATAGTATGGATAATTTCTGCGGCAGTATATGCAAAAAAACAAAGAAAACTCGAAAGAAGTGTTGATAAAAATGGATCAGCATAACGCTCCGATATATGAAGCTCTCCTCCGATACCGTGATGCAAGGATAGTTCCGTTCGATGTGCCGGGTCACAAGCACGGAAAGGGCAATCCTGCACTCACGGAATTCCTTGGAAAAACCTGTATGGAAGTCGATGTGAACTCGATGAAGCCTCTTGACAACCTTATCCACCCCGTTTCCGTCATAAAGGACGCCGAGACGCTTGCGGCTGAGGCTTTCGGGGCAAGGCACTGCTTCTTTATGGTCGGCGGAACGACCTCGGCTGTACAGACAATGGTGCTTTCCGTCTGCAAGGCTGGGGACAAGATAATAATGCCCCGAAATGTTCACCGAAGTGCGATAAATGCGCTCATTCTCAGCGGTGCAGTTCCCGTTTATGTTAACCCGGGAGTAAACGAGCGGCTCGGCATACCTCTCGGAATGTCCGTTCGTGATGTTGAGGCTGCGATAAAGGCTAACCCCGATGCGAAGGCTGTGCTTGTCAACAACCCGACCTATTACGGAATATGCTCTAACCTGCGCAGTATCGTTCGCATTGCGCATGAACACGGAATGGCTGTGCTTGTGGACGAGGCGCACGGAACGCATTTCTATTTCGGCGAGGGTATGCCGCTTTCTGCTATGGCGGCGGGGGCTGATCTTGCGGCGGTATCGATGCATAAATCGGGCGGTTCTCTCACGCAGAGCAGCTTTCTTCTTGTCGGCGAAAACGCCAAAGTCACCGAGGGTCACGTTCGTGCTGTAATAAACATCACGCAGACAACGAGTGCATCGTATCTGCTCCTTTCCTCGCTCGATATTTCCCGAAGAAACCTCGCTCTTGACGGAAAGAACATCGTCCGCAAGGTCGTTGAAACGGCGAATTATGCCCGTCAGGAGATAGGCAAGATCGGCGGCTACTGCGCATTTTCGGACACACTTATAAACGGTGATGATATCTATGATTTCGATATGACAAAGCTTTCCGTTCACACCCGTGACATCGGACTTGCAGGCATCGAAGTTTACGACAAGCTCCGTGACATTTACGATATCCAGATAGAATTCGGCGATATCGGAAACATTCTTGCATACATCTCCGCAGGCGATATGTGGAAGGACATAGAGCGACTCGTTGCGGCACTTGCCGAGATAAAGCGGCGCTTTTCAAAGGACAAGTCGGGTATGCTCGACCACGAATACATAAATCCGCAGGTCGTTCTCACTCCGCAGGAGGCTTTTTACGGTGAGCAGGTCTCGCTCCCGATAGAGCAGAGCGCAGGCAGGGTAAGCGGCGAGTTCGTGATGTGCTATCCTCCGGGAATACCTATCGTTGCTCCGGGTGAGCTTATAACAGAGGAGATACTCGATTACATTCGCTACTCCAAAGAGCGAGGCTGTTCAATGACCGGTACGGAGGATATGAATATTGAACGGATCAAGGTAGTTAGATAATTGATAATGGATAATTGACAATTGAGAATTAATAGTTAATAGTTGATGATTTTTTAACTGGCAAACGGTGGACGTTTTCCCGTTCTGCGGCATAAGGCGAAACGAACAGACCTGTTTTCAGGGGAGTAATTCCTTGAAAACAGGTCTGTTTATCTACTGTTTTAATTTTAGCAAAAATGTCAAGTGCTGTTTCACATTTTGTTCCCGAAGAATTATCAATTCTCAATCATCAATTGTCAATTGTCAATTATCAATTATCAATTATCAATTAACAAAGTGTTCCATCAAAGCCACAATAATGACCCCCGGAATGCCGAGTACCAATGACAGCACCGCCGTGAAAAAATTCAGCGGTACGGAAAAACCGACATACCCTCCGAAAAAATGCAGCAGGATAAGAAATGCCGCACCCGAACTCATTCCGAAAAACGCCGTTTTCACAGGCTTTCCGCTTTTCAGATAATGTGCCGCCATCACTATCGCCGAAACGGCGACCGCTATGTAAAAAATTATCCTGCCTGTCTCTGCCATACTCATTTCAGCACCGTCCTCCCCGTTATGCCCTTTTCACGGGCGGTCTTCATCAGGTAAGCATACCTTGAACGCAGCGCAAGCTCCTCATATATCGCCGCTTCGATAAGATCATCGTCGGTGACAAGGTTGAAGCACTTCCGACAGTGCGAAAGTCTGTCCGCGATCTCGTCTATATCGCTCAGAAGCTCATCACTGCCGCTCGGTTCGGGCGTCTTTCCCGCCAGCATGCCGGAAACCTTGCTGAAAAAATCTTTCACTTTCGACATTATATCACGTTCCTTTAAAATAAAATATACAGCAATGCCAATATAAGCTTCGCATCGGCTTTTTCCTTCATAAGCACCGCCGCAAGTGCAGCGATTATAGCGGTATCGGAGTTTATCGGTATCGGCAGGAGGGAATCAAGCATGTTCGGTTCACGGTCGGGCGGCTTGGGCGGCTCGGGTCTCGGCGGCGGAGCAAATTGCTGCGGCGGTCGCTGTCTGCTGTTCCCGACGGCTTCAAAGCGTGGTCGCTGCGGCTGATTTTGCGGAACTCTCTGCATATTCCGAGGGAAATTGTTCCGAAACGGAACATTCTGCCGCTGTGGATCCTGACTGTTCGGAGCTGCATTGTTCCGATTTGGCACATTCTGCTGATAATTCTGCCGAGGGGGTGCCGACGGGCGGCTTTGGGACTGCATATTCTGCGTGGGCTGGCGGCTTTGCGCAGACTGCGGCTGGCTGCGCTGCTGAAGATAGCGATTGCTTTGTTCAAGAAATCCCTGCGTCAATCTGTTCATCTCCCCGACACGTTTTTCCGCTCTTGTTATGCTGCTGCTGTTTTCCATAGATGACCTGCTCCGTTAAAATAAATTTCCGAGCGCACCGCTCTCTTTAAGCTCCGAATAGATATTATAAAGCCGCAGAAGCTTGACAGCCTTATCGACACGGGGCTGTTTGTCCTCTGAAAGGAGCGGCTTCAGTGCGATGAGCAGCTCGCAGTTATTGTCGTTTTTTGAAAGTCCCGACATAAGGCTCATCAGCGCCGCAGGGTTTATCGGCATCTCGCCGTCGGACTGCGGCTGACCGCTTTCGGGCCGGGCTTCGGACGTATCGGAAGTGCCGCCGAACATCGCCGCAAGCTCCCGTATCTGCTGCATACTTTCCTCATCGGACAGCAGTGATTGGATCTTTTCGCTCATATCGTCCAAAGCAAGCACCTCCTCCGTCTGTATCTTTTGAATAAGCAGGTATTATTTTCCGCCTGTAAGCTTGTTGTAGAGAGCCTTTGCCTGCGGACTGCTCATAAACTGTTCGAGGGCGGTCGGGTTGCTGACGATGCGATTGAACATCGCTTCTTCGGAAGGCTTCATATTTTTCAATGCAGAGTCGAATTTTCCCGCTTCAAGCTCGGAGCGGAGCTTTTCCTTCGGAACACCAAGCTTTCGGCTCACAACATCGAGAAGCTCGTTCATATTTTTCTTGTTGAAATCGGTCATAAAAATTTCCTCCAAAGACAAAAAGAATAAATTCACGGATTGCTCTTTATTTTCCTTATATTTTATGTTATAATCTATACTGATAGAATAGCAGCAGAAATTGATCCGCTGAAAATCAGCATGCTGAAACTTCAGCATTTTTATAATATTGTATGCAAAGGGGAGAAAAATTGTGAGGATAGTTGTAATGTCCGACTCACACGGAAAAACGGGTGCTGTGAGCGATATCGTTGACAGCAATCTCGGAAAAGCGCAGATGTTCATTCATCTCGGCGACGGTGAGAACGAGACCGACCTTATCATGGCGGAATATCCGCATATCGATATGCGCAGGGTTGCGGGCAACTGCGACTATTGCAGCAGACTGCCGCTCTCAACAGTGATAGATGTTGACGGCGCAAGAATTTTTGCCGCACACGGTCATTCCTACGGCGTAAAGGGCGGACTTGAACATATAACCTCCGCCGCAAAGCAGAACGACTGCAATATTGTCCTCTTCGGGCATACGCACGAACGCTTTCTGCACTATGAAAACGGGATATACTATATGAATCCGGGAAGCTGCGCACAGCCCCGTGACGGAAAAAATCCCTGCTATGGCTATATCGACATTACGGAAAGCGGGATCTTCACCGCCATAGTCGATCTAAAATATTCTTGGGAGAAATAATTATGAACAAACTCAGATTAACAAGCTTTTTAGCCGCAGCCGCTGTGTGCGTTTCGCTTTTCTCGGCTTGCGCAAATAACGCAGAACCGACAGAAGCCGCTCAGACAGCCGAAGCCGTGACCTTTTCCTATCCATTGATAGAGGACGATGCAAGCCTTTCCGAAGCGGAGAAGAAAATGCTTTCGACCTCGCTCGTCTCTGTGGGCAACACGCACAGATTGAACGAAAAGCTTAAAACACTCGAAAACGGCGGCGAGATAACTCTCGGCTTCATCGGCGGCTCTATAACGTACGGTTACACCGTTCAGCCGAATGAGTGCTTTGCAAGCAGAGTTACCGACCTGCTCAAAGAAAGATACCCGAACGGCACGGTCAACTATGTCAACAAGGGCATAAGCGGAACGCCGTCCATTCTCGGAAATCTCCGCTTAAAGCGTGACATTCTTGACAACAAAGCGGATATAATTTTTGTCGAATATGCCGTTAATGACGGTATGGAGGCCGACTATAAGGAAAGCTATGAATCTCTCGTCCGCACTGCACTTGAACAGGAAAACGAGCCTGCCGTTGTGCTTATCCTGAACCGCACAAAAGAGGGTCACTCTGCGCAGGAATATATGAAAAACATCGGCAATTTCTACTCGCTCCCGATGATAAGCACCGCCGACGCTCTCACCGAAGCTCTTGACAGCGGCTCGATAAAGTGGGAGGATTACTACAACGATTCTTCACACCCGAACCCGAACGGTCATGCGCTTTTCTGCAAGCTCATTGCACACGCTTTTGATGAGTCGCTGAAAGTGCAGTCGGATGAATATGTTCTCCCTGCGGAAAGTATATTCGGCGCACCTTACGAAAATGCCGTTATTATCGAATCGGACTATGACGGCTCAAACAGCAATTTCACATTGGAGTCACTTGGAAGCTTCACGAACTCCTCGTCTGCGGACGGCTTCACAAAGGGTTGGTCTTTTGACAAATCCACTAACGAGCCTATGAAGTTCAGGGTAAACGCAAACGGACTTTTCATTATATGCCGCAGAAACAACAACGCTTCAATGGGCAAGTTCGAGGTCTACATCAACGGCGCAAGGGCAAAGGTCGTTGACACCAATCAGAGCGACGGTTGGGGAGACCCTTACGCATTCAAGATAATAAAATGGCAGGAAACAAAGGATATGGAAGTCGAAATTCGTCCTGCGGAGGATTCGCTGCAAAAGAACATCGATATCCTCGGAATAGGCTTCAGCGCAAATTGATCTAAAAGGACAGAGGAAAATTATGAAAAAGCTAATTATTGCAGTTATTGCGGCACTCGCCTTGTGCGGCTGCTCAGCGACGATATCAAAGCCGAGCTCGGAGACTGCCGCAGATACGACTATTTCAAAAGCGGAAGTGACCGAAGCGGTATCGGAAAGCGAAAACGCCGATGAAAACACAAACGAAACAGACAATTCCGACACCCCCGAGGACGATATCACGGACGATGCCGAAGCACCGAGCGAAGGGCTTGACTTCACATCTGCCGAGGCTCTCCTTGCTTCAATGACGGACGAGCAGAAGGTCGGTCAGATCATCTTGGGAAGATTTCCGTCCGAGGGTGCGGCTGATACGATGAGCAAATACTGCCTCGGCGGCTACACACTTTATGCGAGCGATTTTCAGAATGAATTTCCCGATACAATGGCTGAAAAGACGGCGAAAATTCAGGCTGCCGCCGAGATACCTGCTTTCCTTGCGACCGATGAAGAGGGCGGAACTGTCGTGCGTGTTTCAAAGTTTCCGCAGTACCGTTTAAGCCCGTTCACCTCGCAGATAGTTCTTGCCCGTGACGGCGAAGATGCAGTCCGTGACGAGAACGTCGAAAAGGCGGAGCTTCTGCTTTCGCTCGGAATAAACTTCAACCTTGCACCCGTTGCGGATATCACCGAGAACCACAGCGACTATATTTATGACCGCACATTCGGCGAAAACACTGAAAATACCGCAAAATACGTTGCCGCCGCAGTTGAGGGCATGACCGAGGGCAACATTATGAGCTGTCTGAAACATTTCCCGGGCTACGGACCGAACGTTGACACCCACACGGGCAGCGCAAAGGACGACCGCTCACATTCAAGCTTCGAGAACACGGATTTTCTCCCGTTCCAGTCGGGAATTGACGCAGGTGCGCCTGCCGTAATGGTAAATCACAACGTTGTTTCGGCATTCGACAGCGAAAGTCCCGCTTCGCTCTCCGCAGAAGTACATTCCGTGCTTCGTGACGAGCTTGGGTTCGAGGGAATTATCCTCACGGACGACCTCGGAATGGATGCGATAACCGAATTTGCCGCCGAAGCAGACGAAAGCCCCTACGTTCTCGCCGTAAACGCAGGAAACGATATGCTCTGCACCTCGGATATCGAGAGCGCATACAATGACGTTCTTGCGGCACTTTCCGACGGGCGTATTGATGCAGATCGGCTTGATGCAAGCGTACTGAGGATACTTGAAGCTAAGGGTCGGTTTGGGATAATTGAGTTTGAATAAAAAGAAACGCCGTAACATCTACGAGAACAAACATAGATGTTATGGCGTTATTTGACATTTATTGACTTGCGTGTTATACTAAAAATATGTCACCATCTCCTTATCCGTTTAACAACGAAAGGAGGTGAAAATAGTGGATATTGCAAGTTTTGTAGAATCGTTTCTTATTTCCGTTTTGGCGGGTGTAATCGCAAGTTTTATTTACGAAAGTATCCGCAAGTGGCTGAACGGTCGAAAGAAATAAAAGAGGTGACACAGCCCGAAAAAATCCCCCCACAGATCACGACTCTGTGGGGGGACTTTTTTTGTGAAAAATAGTGGATCAAGTTTTGTAT
>OHHT01000700.1_pt1 | contig 11272 bp, 11 predicted proteins | sample 1568061 | NCBI WGS metagenome assembly OHHT01 (sample SAMEA3879550, study PRJEB24766) | human gut metagenome | biome: human-associated habitat; feature: feces | place: USA | collected 1985/1987 | reverse complement strand
TCTTTCTTGTTGTTTGCTTTCTCATTAGGCATAAGGCATCAGTCATCTGGGAACTCCGTTTTTAGAAATTCCATCTCAGCACGGGATAGATATACATTCTGGTATTTTCCCAGTGGCGGGGATATTGCTGCTTTCTCTTCGTTATTATTCGTGTTTGTTTCTTTCGTATTTAATTGGTTCGTCTTTATTTCTGGCGGGTTATCCGGAGGCGGTAAGACCGGAGCCGGAAAAGCCGCATCCGGTTTTTCCGTGTGCGGCTTTTCCGGACACGGTGAATCCGAACGCGGTCTGGGACGTTCGTAAATTACATATTCGATGAGACCCATTTTTCCAGAGGCACAGCGCTTTTGCTTGCGAATCAGGTAACCGTAACGCTCCAACTCCTGAAGCCCCGAAAGAATCCCGTCTTTTCCCTCACGCGAAATGGCAGCCAACCCCCGGACGGAATAGCTCCAGCTGTCAGGCAAGCTCAGCAGCATGGATAATAGCCCCTTGGCTTTCAAAGAGAGTGCTTTATCTTGCAGATGGTAATTGCTCATTGTTGTGTAATTCCCATTTTTCTCAACACGGAAAACAGGTATAGGCATCAACTCCCTTCCCGGTGAAAAGCGCTAGGGTGCTGCCAGAATGGCAGGGGCCAGCCGCATGAACAGCATTTTCCCATTGGGCGTAATCAGCGTGTGGTGGGCAATCTGTCCGTAGCCATAGTAGAAGTCCTTAACGATGAACAAGCCCTTGCTGGACTCCTTGGCATAGGGAATCAGATTCCCGCGGGCATCCCGATACAGATACTTCTTCGCAAGAAGCCAGGCGACGAATTTTCGTTCCGGGACCTGGATTTCCTTTGCGGTGGTGCGGATGTTGGTGCAGTCGCTGGCGGTAATGAAAGAATCGAAATATTCGATTTTCGGTTTGGCTGCTTTCATTTCTCCTTCCAGGCGCATTCGGGCTCCACGCTCCTTGAGCATATCGGATGTGACCTTGTAGATCATATCCGGAGAAGCCATAAGCTCGATAATCAGATTGTCCGTCATATAGCCGCCATGCTTCCGGATGCAGGGGAGCACTTCGTCGAAAATCCAATGCTCAAATTTTTCGGCACCGGACAGCTTGCTGTGGACAATGAGCCGGTACAGGTCGCCTTCAGGAATGTAGGAAAGCGTCTGGGAGCCTCCGGGTGTAAGGGTGTCGCGTTTTACGACACCCTTACAATGCCGCTGCAAGGCAGAGCGGGGATTGGAATAGCCCAAAGCAGTTGCCGCATCACTGGCGCAGAACAGATATTTTCCATCTTCATTCAGAATCCGCATCTGTCCAAATTCGGGATTGTTAAATACCTCCAGATTCCTGTTTTGTTTGTCGCTCATTTTGCTTCCTTTCAGTTCGGAACTATTCGGTGGCCCGATCACCGTGAAATGGTTTGCTTCCAGCGGGAAAGCAAAAGAGCGGTTCGACTGCCGAATTTTGTCCGGAAGTTAGAACCGCTCTATGTATGAGGACACACGATGGAATATGTGCCTGGCACAAAGGGTGTTGCATTTCACGACAACCTTTGAGAAGATATCCATGATTTACTGACAAACCTCCATAACGCCAGAAAAAGCACGAAATTATACTTTTTTGTATTTCAGTGCAAACTCTTGAAAAAAGCAAAAGTTTATGCTATTCTAATGCTGCAAGGAGGTGCTTGATTTGATAGAATCCAATGAGCTGAAAAGACGGGACAGCTACTTGAATAAACTCATCGGTTTTCAGGATACTGAACCGGTAAAGGTGATAACTGGCATTCGCCGCTGCGGAAAGTCCAGTCTGCTGAAGCTGATGGTACAGCACTTGAAAGAAACAGGTATTTTACCAGAGCAGATCATTGAGATGAATTTTGAATCTCATGATTACCGCGGTATGAGCGCAGACGATATTTACCGGTATGTGAAAGAGCGAATTGTTCCCGGAAAGCGGATGTATCTTTTCTTCGATGAGCTTCAGCGAATCCGCGCCTGGGAAGAAGCAATCAATTCTTTTCGGGTAGACTTTAACTGCGATATTTACGTCACAGGCTCTAACGCCTATCTCCTTTCTTCCGAGTACGCGACCTATCTCTCCGGGAGATGTGTCGAAATCAAAGTGCTACCTCTCTCTTTCCGTGAGTTCCTTATGTTTCATGGATTTGAAGTTCGGGAAACACAGAGTGCGTTGGGCGGGCAGCGGAAGCAGGTGTTCGATCATAATGGAGAACGCTACGAATTAAGGGAAGTGTTCAACGCCTATATGCGCTTCGGCGGTATGCCCGGAATCGCGGATGTGGGATTGGAACAGGAAAAGGCGTTGACGCTGCTGGACGGCATCTACTCCACGGTTGTAATCCGGGATATTCTGGAACGAGAAAAACGCAGAGGTCAGAAACAGATCACAGACCCGGTATTGCTGAGAAAAATCATCCTTTTCCTTGCCGACAACATCGGCTCATCAGTGTCTATTGCGTCCATCGGAAATACACTCGTAAATGAAGGGCTGCTGGAAGATGGCCGACGCAAAGGCGCACCCAGTGCCCATACGGTACAGGCGTATGTGAACGCATTGCTGGAAAGCTATTTTTTCTATGAAATCAAGCGCTTTGACATCAAAGGAAAAGAGTACCTCCGTACCCTTGGAAAATACTATATTGTAGATATTGGTCTGAGAAACTATCTGTTGGGCTTCCGCAATCGGGATAGTGGACACGCAATCGAGAATGTAGTTTTCTTTGAACTGCTACGGCGAGGGTATGACGTTGCCATCGGTAAAATTGGAAATGCGGAAGTAGATTTCATTGCAACAACAGCGGATGACAAAAAGTATATTCAGGTGACAGAATCCATGGTCAGCGAAAATGTTCGAGCAAGAGAGCTCGCACCCTTGCAGGGAATCCGGGATAATTACGAGAAAATCGTTTTGTCGATGGAGACTGGGCTGGACAGTTCTTATGATGGAATTAAGTCTTTGAACCTGATTGACTGGCTACTGGATAATTAGTGAACGCAAGCGGAAAGGGAGATGTGGCTATGATGGAACGAGGGATTTCCTGCCCCGCAAAGCGCTGCTCCTTTGAGCTATTCAAAAGCAACGTCTGCCATAGACTAAAGGCTCTCGGAGATATTGACTTTCTGATTGAAGTGCTGGAAAGCAGTGCAATCCGTGATTACTTTAATAAGGACTGGTATCCAGAGAGCCTGTATCTTCTGGCTATGGCTGATTATCTAAGCAGAATCAACGACATTGCAACCTGTAAGGATTATGATGACATTCGGAAAACAAAGCTTGCGGAGAGGTTATATCCGTCTGGCATTATTGCCCTGGTTGCAAGTCAAGGCAGCGATGCTCCAAAACAGCAGGCGCTACAGGAAGCAATTCCAGAATTTCTGCGGTTTAACATCGTAGAAAGCAGAATCAGAGATGTTGTTTGAATTGTGAGGAAAAGGGTGTCGTGAAATGCGACACCCTTCCACTTTTCTCCAGGGAAAATTATCCATTTTCAACTATTTCTCATATTTCTCTTGACAAATCACCTCCCTGTCTATATAATACATGAACATACGTTCTATTTCTTTTCAGGACAGTTGCCGGGTACCCGCCCCCAAAAGAGGCGTTTGCCTTTTCAGAATCGGTCTGCACCCGGCAAAAATCCAAAGGGTGTCGTGAAACGCGACTCCCTTTGCCACAAGGAGGGATTTCCAATTGCCAGTGATTCGGGCAACGAAGGATAAGAATTTTACCGTCATGAGCATCCATCATCTCCGGGATACCCGGCTGTCGCTCAAGGCCATTGGGCTGTTTTCCATCATTCTCAGTCTCCCGCTGAAGCGGAAATTCTACTTTAATTTCGTTTCATTTCCACCATTCCCCACCTTTTCCGCAAAAAGCCACGCATTATCCCTCCATTTCCGCACAACCTATCCCTGCGGACAAAAGCCGCAAAAGAAACGGAAAAGGAGAGATTTACAATGGCAAGCAAGAACAGCAAGATGCAGGCAGCCCAGGAGATGGGCGTCAATCTGAAGCAGGGCTACAATGGCGACCTCACCTCCCGCGAGGCCGGCTCTGTGGGCGGACAGATGGTCAAGAAGATGTGTCCCGTACGAAGTGCGAATTATCCCCGTCCGGCTCGTACCGCAATCGGGCATGAAGTCAATGTGCGGTACATAGCTTCGGTGACGATTTAGGAGGAATATGTGAACGGCACGCCGGAGCATCGGTTGAGGGACTAAGGCAAATAAATATGGCACAGCCCACCAGTCTGCAAGGATTGGTGGGCTGTATCTTTTTAATATTATCGTACACACAGGATTTCATCCATGCTTATTGGATACTCAAATTCCAGAGGATTCTAAGTATACGACATTTTCCATTAGCTTTATCCATGGAGTTATTATAATTCCTTCTGTCTGCGAAATGAATGGAAGAATGTCCATCATGTCCTTCAGCGTTCTTTCGCTCAGTTCCTGCATTGTTTCTAAATCTGTAATAGCTGCATCCGCCTTCTCCAAATGTCCCAGGTAATCCAGCGGATAATCTTTTGTGATTCGGCCCCCCTTGGAAGATCAACATACAGGCAAGCCATAAACCGAAAGAGCTTCTGCGTGTTCGCGCATATTTGCCAATATATAAAATACGATCCCCGTAATGCACCCTGCACAGATGCTTGTCAGCAAGGCAGCTACTGCGGGTAAAGAGTAGAACAGGCTAATCGATAAAACTCCTGACACAATCGTAATAATAGAAATATAAAGGATTATGCGATGATGGGGATACCGCTTGCATTGTACACACATATTCTTGATTTTGTCAGTTAGAAGGTGCTGTTCTTTTTTTTCCAAAACTTTTTTCCTCCTGCACTCTAATGAATCCACATGAGGTGCTTCCTTCGTCACTTTACGATTTCAGCTTATACGTCCGGTTCCGATTTCCGCCCTCCGCCACGACCACGCCTTCCGAAATCAGCTCAGACAGCAGTTTCTTCACGCGCGTGCTTTTTACATCGAGAAGCTCCGCAATATCCGCACTTTTTGCCGAGGCATGGTCCGTTAGGTACAGAATAATTTCATTTTTCTGCTTGACAGCTTTTATCGTCTCTTTTTTATCGCCTCTTTTTATCGTCTCTTTTTTATCGTCTCTTTTTTGCAGTGATAAACAAAGCACCGTTCGATCCGGCTCCGCGGATTCCGCAATGACGGGTTCTTCCCACCCCTGCTCTCGCCAAACCCGGAAAATATTTGGGATGCCGCTGCCGGCACGTTCACCAATATCGATCAGGTTAAACATTTTCAGCATGGTTCCGTTTCTGGGATCAGACACGCCGCCGCTTTTCGCCGCGTCAATTTCAATACGGAAGCTGCCCGGATTGGACATGGTAATTTGATTCTTTCGCTTGATAATCACAAGTCCCTGCCGTCCATAATAATCCGCATTGACCAGGCAATTCGCCAGTGCCTCCCGGAGTGCCTGATGAACAGCCGTATCGTCCACCCGAACGCCGCCCTCCATTTTGAACGGCACCTTGATGTCTTGCGTCAGTTTGTTATACACCCGGAAATAGAAATCGTACACATTGCCGCTCCAATCTCCGGAAGAGGAAATAATTCGGTCTGTCCACCGAGTATCGGAATCGTATTGTTCCTGATAATCCAGGAAATACGTATTAAACTCCCGCACAATATCGTACTCGTTTCCGAACATCAGAAGCCCCGCAGAGGTGGGATGCTTTTTACCGTCAGAGCCAATCCCAACCGCACCCAATTTCATCAGGAAATCCTCATCCTCCAAGGCTTCCCAGACGTGGCCAGGGCGGGACAGGCGCATTCTTTGCCGGTAGCTGCGGATGCTTTCGCTGTTGAATACGGCCATGTCCATTTCGTTCAGCACCAGCATATCCTGGGTCTTCACGGAAGCATCCCGGACCATGGCCTGAAATTCTTCCTTGGTGCAGCGGTAGTCACCTTCCCCATTCCGGCGATAGGTGCATAGCGGATTTCCGTCTACATAGACAGGTCGGTATGAACGCTCAGCACGAGGGACGTTAATGACTACGATATGGTTACCATCCACATCTTGAACAAAAACATCTTTGGAAGAAAGCACATTTACGCTGGTCTTGTTCGGGTTGTTGGCAATGTTCCAAAATTCTTTTATGAGCTTGTCCGGATCAGGCAAGTCGATTGCATGAAAGGATTTATCCGGCATTTCTTCCACGCCCAGCAAAATGATTCCACCGTAGGTATTTGCAAAGGCAGAATATGTCTCCCAAATGCTCCTGGGTAGACCGCCCAGTGCTTTCTTCGCCTCAATACGGTTGTTCTCCCGGTACTGCTCTAATTTGGAAAAGTCAATCATAGTTGTCCCCCTTTGGTCTTCCACAGGAATCTACGCTCTGTCCAAAATCGTTTTTCTAATCAGCTACATCATATCATATAGCAGCATTCGTATGCAATGGATTTTTCAAACATAGCAAATTCGGTCAGCGTCGAAACGAATTTTATTTATGGCCGACAGAGAAGCATTTTTCAAATGCGCAGCCAGAACAAAGTTCTGATCTTGGGGCTTGGGGATTTTGCCCCAACAAGCAAATTGCGTCCGGGTAGCACCCGGACACTGCTTGCCGCTTGAAAATCATGTTGCAATTCAATCTCTGCCATCTCCATGGTTTCCACCAAATTCACAGCCGTGGGTGTGACCATGCCCATAATACCACCGACCGTACCGGTAGCCATAGTGGGGCGGGCAATGGGCGCAGTCGCCGCTGCACTTTCCGGAGGGATTGCGCTTTTTGCCGCCAAACAATAGACTTGCAATGCCTAGGGACTGCCAGAAGCTTGGCTTTTTCGGGTACTCCTCCTGCGGAATATCGATATCCTCCTCTTCCGGTTCGTCAAACAGGCGAACATGGTTCTTCTTTGCTACTCTGTTTATTACATCATCATCAGCCATTCCCCAGAGATTTTCCAACTGCTCCTGAGTGAAATGCTCCCTGGATTTTTCCAATATGGCGTTGATGGTCTCTTTATCACAGACGCTCCACAGGTCCTCAATATTCTCTGCCGTAAAGGACACGCCTGCCTCCAACGCCTTTCGAATGAACCGGGAGGCGCTTTTTTCGTCCATAAGCTCCTGCGCAACCTCTGTCACCTGGTCAGACGGACCGAAAGATGTCAGCTGGCGTACTCTTTGAATCTGCGTACTGGAAGCCCAATCAAAGAACCGTTCATAAAATGTCTGCCAATCCATTTTCACACCTCACTCTGCATTCTTGTGATTTCCATTATTACAGCCTGAGCCGTAGGTAGATCATATTCAGCTAGTCGGTATGAAAACGATCATTACCTTCGGTATTCTATACCATACGGTTTCCTCCCTCATCGAACCGACTGCAGCCCGCAAGGTATTCCTCCGTGTTATGGGCAAAATTCGTTTTCATACACGAAGTCGTTGCTTGTATTGTAGGGAGGAGCGGCTACCGTGTCTATTATGATGCGATTTAACGGAGTGTAATTTTTATGCCATAATGATGCACCCGCACAGGTGCATTTTTGCACACTCCTCATAAAGATACTGTGTACACCGCTACGGGGGTAAAGGATTCTGTTTTACTGCTGCTTGTGCGTACATCGGTAGGCTTTCTTTCTGTTACTCATAACCTCCATACTTTATGATTCCGACATTGGGATTGCCTTTAATGCTTCATCAATTTTAATTGCCTGTACAGGAACGTATTCACCATTGAGCCAAACTCCTCCACCAGTCAATGAGAACAATTCCCTTGATGTGTTTAAATCCAAATGTAGATTACCATTCGAAAGCAGCTGATCTAAAACGGCCGCCACTTTTTCCGAGAGAAACTTCTCAACTTTTTTCTGCTGTTCAATACACAGTTCTTCTGATTTGCAATCCTTCCTAATTCGAGTGTTACTGATTATTCGGATAACATTTACTACACCAAGCACATGATAAACCAGTCTCATCATATGGACTTTGGCTTCCTCTTCATCCATCTCGAAATAAAGCTGTTCAAATGCCTTATCAATCTGTGAAGAAACATCAGCAAGCCGTCTATCTGACTCAGTTTGTTTTTTTATTGCGACTTTTGCTGTTGTAGTGGTTTTTGGCTCCTTTTTCCCACTGACAGCCCTTTTTATACCGTGCCCCTTTGCCTTAACCCAAGGCCATGCTGTATTATTCCACCACGGAGATATAACCTCTCGGAACAGCAAAATTCCTCCGGCTACAATAGCCGCACCCAATGCTTCTCCGACTTGCTGTGCAAATTTTTCCTGTTCCGGTGTTAATTGAACGTGCTGCTCTTCATAAGGGTGCGGAGCGCAATCATCGCTCTGTAAATCATCGACATCGTATTCTTCCCACTCGATAATATCCGGATTCTGATTATTCTCGTCCCGCGTCAGTCCTCTCACACGGTCTGGATTGTCCTTTGAACGGATGAGGTGATCCCCATCTTTTACAATAGGCTTATATACTTTCTCACCCATTCTATTTCGTCTCCCCCAAATAGGATAAATTATAGGTATTTCTTGAATGCCTTCTCGATAACGATGCGACTTGCCTTGCGCTCCGACGGTTCTCGCTAGTCAAAAGTCAGACCGGCATCGGTTTCAATCGCATCCTTCTTGGCAAGAAGAGTGTGGAACAATTCCTTTTCCTCGCTGACGAACCACCTTGCCGTTTTCGTCAATCGTCTCCGTCACGGCGTTCGGGAACAGTTCCACCAGCTTTCTGTAGTTCTCATCGGCTTCGTTCTCCGTTTGCATTATCGGTTTAATCATTATGCTTATCCTCTGTTTTCCAGAAGTGGTATATTGGGTACTCCTTGAACTTGTTTCTTTCTTCATCGGTCAATTTAGCAAAGTGAAGCTCTGCTGGCTTTTGCTGATCCAAGAGCAGATAGACACCGAAGCGAATTTCCTCATGGGCTCCTTTGCTTTCAATTAGCTCATATAAAGAGCTGATTTCATCTGTGTTGAAGGCACGCTGTCTTTTTATCGTTTGAAGTCTATTCAAAAGTCGAACTTCATAATTCAGTTCATCGTCAGACGCTGTAAGAATCCACTTACTAAAATCATCACAAACTTTTAGAAGCTTTTCTTTCCTATATCCCGATGCCTTATCATATGCACTAAGCGCATCAAGCAGAAACCAGTTAGCTCGATTGATTGTGTCGTAATGACGTTCCGCTGATTGGAACGACGGAAGCAGTACATCATAGTCTAAGTTACTTATGGTAAGTAAATCATCCGTATGAAGTATAAAAAACTGTGATATTGGCAAGCGAATCCCCTGCTCGTTTTCATATACAACCGAGAGCTCACTTTTGAAAAAATCAGAAATCTCGTAAACGCCTGCATCTTCACATTTTTTAAAATACAAAACGAAACGAAGATTACTAACTTTCATGGAGCAGACTGGAGGTATGTCACGCTTTAGTCCATGCACAGGCTTCTTCTTAATAAAAGCCTCAATCAGACGGTTTAGATTTCTCCAATCCTCGTTGCATAGTTTGCTGATGATTAACTCATCGTTACACCTCAAAAGTTCAAAAACCTCAACAATCTGTTTGACATACTCAAGCCTTTCTTTCTCCTTTTCAAGGTCAAAATGAGCAAAATTAGCTCCATTATTTTCAAACGGAAAAGCAATATCGTTCGCCTTTTTCAATATATGAGATCATAAAATCAAGATCTTTCGCTAAGACCCTAATTTTGTCTGAGTGCTTATAATTGATCTTGCACGGTTCGTCTGGTTTAGTGAATTTCATCGTAAAACTTTCACCGAAACGAAACGTTGTACTTTCGGCACATTGGATGACGCTATACTCAGAATAAAAAACTTTGTCTCCAATCGTGACATCTGAAGTAATAACTCTTTGGGTGTGAATGTTTTCAGGAATAAGGTCAAGCGGCTGAGGTATAGAACTTCCTTTGATTTTTGCGTAGATATATACCTCGTTTGATACAAGCGCCAATTGAGGATTATCTATGCCGTATCCCTCAAATGGTATAACTACATTCTCCAAAATCCCTTGATTCTGCAATTCTTCAAGAGTATAAAGTTTCCCCTCTGTGAAACTCGCTTGCTTTTTGCAGTTTTGGAAACAGTTTAAGAAAATTGTTGCCTTTTTATTGCTGTCAGTTGGAAATTCTTTGAGGTGAATCGCTCTGCTTTTGCCATTGCCATCGAGAAATTGGCGTAACTTGATAGGGGTTAGTTCGGCATAATATATTTTGCGTCGAATTCCACTATTTCCAATATACACTACAAAAAGAATGCATCCACCATCGTATAGGTAATTTTTTAAATCGTCCTTTGACATTTGGAACGAGATCTCGGATTTTGAAAAATCGTCACACTCAGTTCCTTTGATTTGAACTGGCATGCGCCCCCTAAGTGCACTTTTTTTCTTGGACTTGTCACCATATATGTAAACAGCCCCATCCCATGATGGTTCCTTATCGTTGTCGGCAATAAACTGGTCAAGAAATTCAGAGGTTACAACGCTGTCTCTTACAGCATTTACAGATATAGTTTCTATTGCCTTTTTATCTAATGCCACTAAAATCACCTCTCTAAACTTCAGCGAGCTGCTTCTTCAATAACTTTGCCTGTTGTGTCAACTCAAGCTTTTATTCAGCTGTTTTTTTATTCCGAGCCTGTTTTTCCAGTTCTCGAATTCCTTTTTTCAGCTTCGCCTTTTGGTTGTCAATCTATACCTGCTCGTCTGAGGATTTTCCTTGTCCGACCTTAACACCGCCGACTTGAATGATGAGGTTCTCCCATACGGCATCCATTCGGTGTGATAATACTTGTTCACCTTGAACGCCATATTGCCACCCATGGCAGCTCCTTGGTCAGCTGACCACGCCTTCACCGTGCCATCAAAAGCAAGAGCGGAAAGGAATGAGTTTGGGCATACCCGAAATTTGAATGTTATCCATCGTCGTTCCCCCTATGGCAAAGCGGACAAATCATCCCATCCATATGCCCACTCATTGTTTACATAAATTACTTTGTGAAAGTCTTTCAGACACAATTAGGCAGGCGTAGAACACACGAACGATTCCGATATACAAAACAGCCACAAATTTATCTTATAATAGCATAAATTCTGCATTTTTTCAACAAATTTACTTCCAGGTAAAGATGAGAATATTCGCTTGTTCTCTCCTCCTGGAGTTCAAAGCACATATACGTTATTTTCTGAAGATAACTCCTCAGAAAATCCAATGTGCTA
>OHHT01000698.1_pt1 | contig 11284 bp, 6 predicted proteins | sample 1568061 | NCBI WGS metagenome assembly OHHT01 (sample SAMEA3879550, study PRJEB24766) | human gut metagenome | biome: human-associated habitat; feature: feces | place: USA | collected 1985/1987 | reverse complement strand
CGACCCTGCCGTCAACATTTATTATTAAACAAGCTCTTAAAAATCTGTTCACCCCTCCCATGCCGATGGCCAATCATAAAAAAATCGCTACATTTGCGTTATGAAACCGACTGAAACCGACAACGAGGCCCGGCAGTGGAAAGTGCTCTCGAGCGAATATATCATCAGACGGCCCTGGCTCACGGCACGCCGCGACAAGCTGCTGATGCCCGACGGCAGGATTAATCCCGAGTATTACGTGCTCGAATATCCCTCGTGGGTCAACATCATAGCCATCACTGCCGAGGGGCGTTTCGTGCTGGTGCGCCAGTATCGTCACGGCCTCGGATGCATGTCGACCGAGCTTTGCGCCGGCGTTGTCGAGGAGGGCGAGACGCCTGCCGAAGCCGCCCGCCGCGAGCTCCTCGAGGAGACCGGCTACACGGGCGGTCGCTGGACGCTGCAGTGCGTCATCAGCGGCAATCCCTCCACCACTAATAATCTCACCTACTGTTTCCTGGCCGAGGATGTGGTGCCGACAGGCCGTCAGCATCTCGACCCCACGGAGATGATAAGCGTGCTCACGCTCTCGCGCGACGAGCTGCTCGACATGATGATGGCCGACACCATGAAACAGTCGCTCATGCTCGCCCCGCTATGGCGCTATTTCTATCTCACCTCCCGCGGTCTTCCCGTCGGCATCCCCGGCGCTGCACACGCCCGATGATTCAATCCGTCAACCTTCCTTCACCATTCACGATATGACCTTCGCCGAAGTCCTCCTTCCGCTCCCCATCGCCGGTACGTTCAGCTACGCTGTACCTCAGGCACTTGCCGCCCGCGTGCGCCCAGGCCACCGGGTCATCGTGCCCTTCGGACAGCGTAAGTTCTACACCGGTATTGTCGTGTCGCTCGGCCCGCAGCCGCCCGAGGGTGGCTTTGAGGTGAAGGAGATAGTGTCGACGCTCGACGACGAGCCGATCGTGCGCCGCCCGCAGCTTCAGCTGTGGGACTGGGTGGCCGACTATTATCTCTGCTCGCCGGGCGATGTGCTCCGCGCCGCGCTTCCAGCCGCCCTGAAGGTTGAGAGCGAGACGTTTATCGAATTCAACCCCGACTTCGAGCCCGATTCGGCGGAGCTGTCGGAGCGCGAAACGGTGATTCTGCAGGTGCTCAGCCATGAGGCCAAGCGCATGCGTGTGTCGGAAATCGAGAAGGCCACGGGATTCACCGGCGTCGGCGCCATCGCCACGGCGATGCTCGAGAAGGGCGCGGTGATCATATCCGAAAAGATGGTCGAGCGCTACACCTCTCGCACCGTCACCTATGTGCGGCTGACCGTCGAGCGGGGCGACAACGAGGCCCTGCGCGAGGCTTTCTCGAAGATCTCGATGGCTTCGCAAGTGCGTCAGCAGCAGGCTTTTCAGGCTCTCGTGTCGATGTCGGGCTTCATGCAGCGCGGCTCGGAACTGCGCGAAGTGACGCAGGACGAACTGCTCGAGCGCACCGGCCTGACGCGCCCCGTCCTCAAGCAGTTGGCCGACAAGGGACTCATCGAATTCTACAAACGCGCCGTCAACCGCTTCCGTTTCCGTGGTCTGGTCACGGGCGCACTGCCGCAGCTCAGCCAGGCTCAGGACGAGGCGCTTAAAGCCATCCACCGCTCGTGGCTCGAAAAGGATGTGACGCTGCTCCACGGTGTCACCTCGAGCGGCAAGACGGAGATCTATATCCATCTCATCGATTTCGTGCTGCGTCAGGGTCGTCAGGCTCTGATGCTCGTGCCCGAGATCGCCCTCACCACGCAGCTCACTGTGCGGCTTCAGCGCGTTTTCGGCGACAAGGTGGTGATTTATCATTCGAAATTTTCCGACAACGAGCGCGTCGACATCTACCGTAAAATCCTCGCCAACCGCGAGCCTATGGTGGTGATAGGAGCCCGCTCGGCCATCTTCCTGCCGTTTGCTTCGCTGGGGCTGGTGATCGTCGACGAGGAGCACGAGTCGAGCTACAAACAGCAGGATCCGGCGCCGCGTTACAACGGCCGCGATACGGCCATGGTGCTTGCGCGGATGCACGGCGCCAAGACGCTTCTCGGCTCGGCAACTCCGGCCGTCGACACTTACTATAAGGCTAAGTCGGGCCGCTTCGGCCTTGTGACGCTCGGTCAGCGCTATTCGGGCATCGATCTGCCGGAGATGCGCCTGGTCGATGCCACTAAGGCGCGGCGAAAAGGTGAGATGCACGGCGCGCTTGCCGCCGAGACCATTAAGATAGTGCGCGATGCCGTGGCCGATGAGGGCTCGCAGGCCATCATATTCCTTAACCGCCGCGGATATGCGCCGGTGGCCACCTGCAAGATGTGTGCCTATACCCCCAAGTGCGAGCATTGCGATGTGTCGCTCACCTATCATAAGGGCATCGACAAGCTCGTATGCCATTACTGCGGCGCTCTCTATCCGCTGCCGAAGGTGTGCCCGGCATGCCGCGAACCGGCCATGGAGATCCACGGCTACGGCACCGAGCGAATGGCCGACGAGGTGGCCGGCGCTTTCGGCGATGTCACCACCCTGCGTATGGACCTCGACACCACACGCAACAAGGACGGCTACGAAAACATCATCAGCGATTTCTCGCAGGGCAAGGCGCAGATTCTCGTAGGCACGCAGATGGTCACCAAAGGCCTCGACTTCGGCAATGTCCGGGCCGTGGCCATAGTCAATGCCGACACCCTGATCAACCAGCCTGATTTCCGCGCCACGGAGCGCGCTTTCAACATGATGTCGCAGGTGGCCGGACGCGCCGGTCGACGCGACACCCGGGGCATCGTGGCCATCCAGACGCGCTGCCCCGATCACCCGCTGTTCCCCTTCGTCATGGCTCACGACTATGAGGGATTCTACAACGACGAACTCGAGCAGCGACGCCGCTTCAACTATCCCCCGTTCACCCGTGTGATATATATCTACATCAAGCATCGCGACCGCCGCGCAGTCGACGAGCTTGCCGTGGCCTACGGGCATCGTCTGCGCCAGCTTTTCGGCAACCGTGTGTTCGGCCCCGAGGAGCCTGCTGTAGGACGTGTGCAGACGCTCTACATCCGTAAGCTGATGCTCAAGGTCGAGGTGGAGGCTTCGATGAAAAAGGTGAAGGAGATCATGCGGCAGACCATCGTAGAGATGCGCTCATCGGGAATGCTCGCTGCCAAAACAGCCATCGTCTACTACGACGTCGACCCCTCCTGACAGCCCCTCCGAATTCTCTGATCCCTCCGAGTTCTCTGAGCTCGATGAGCCTGCATCGCCACAAATTCGCCCTTCTTTGTCGCCGGCGCGCCCTACATTAGCGCCGTAAACACGGATTATTAAGGAAAAATGTCTAAATTTGTAGGTTGATTTATGCTATGAAGAGAGGCTACAAAATATTGCGTGCTGTTTTCGTGACTCTGATCGCCCTGGCCTTTATCCTGCCGGCGGCGCTCTACGTGGCGCTCTCTCTTCCCGCCGTTCAGCAGTGGCTCTGTCACCGCGCCGAAAGCGAGCTCTCCAAGCTACTCACAGTCGATGTCGATATCGACTACATCTCGATCTCGCCTTTCAACCGCGTCACGCTCCACGGCGTCACCGTGAGCGATTCTGTCGGCGAGCCGTGCCTGAAGGTGAAGCGCCTCGGCGCCGGAATGAACCTATGGGACTATTTTGCCCGCGACCGCATAGTGCTCGACTATGCCGAGATCATCGGTATGGACGCACGCATAAGCCGCGATTCGATAGGCGCGCCGCTCAACATACAGCCCATCATCAATGCCCTTTCGCCCAAAGACAAGTCGAAGCCGCCTACGAAATTCGATTTCCGCGTCAACACCGTCGTGATCCGCACGTCGTCGGTTTCCTACGATGTCCTCGATCAGCCGCGCGTCGAGACGGGATTCGACCGAAACCATATCAGCATCAGCGGGCTGCGTGCCGACGTGCAGCTGCCGCAGATCAAAAACGACGATTTCATCATCGATCTCCGGCGCCTGGCTTTCAGCGAGCGCTCCGGCTTCGCGCTCAGCTCACTGTCGGGTCTCTTCCACATTGCTTCGACTTATCTCGATGTGCGCGACTTCAACCTGCAGTTGCCGAACTCGCAGTTTATCATCAATGATCAGTCGATGCGCTTCAAGAGTTTCGACTATCTGAAGAAGCACTGGCGCGACCTGCGCATCGATTTCCGCCTGATGCCCGGCAGCCGGCTCGCCACGGCCGATTTCACGCCATTCCTGCCGCAGATCGACGGCATGGACATGACCTTCAGCATAGGGCTGCATGCCAATGGCGATGCCTCGCGTCTCAATATCCCCACGCTGAGTCTCGTCTCCGATCAGGGCGCCTCTTTCACCACAGCCGGTCATATATCTCATCTGTTTGCCGATGAGGGTCCGGCCTTCGATTTCCCTGAATTCGACGTGCGTTTCAACGGCCGCCGCGCCATGGATGCGGCATCGCGCTTCGGCAAGGTGAAGGACGACGTCAGGCGGATAATCGAAAACGCAGGCGATCTGTCGCTCTCCGGCTCTTTCAGCGGTTCGCTTTTCAACGGTTCGCTCACCGGTCAGCTGCTCTCCGGCGTGGGACAGGCCTCTCTGGAGGCCGACTACAGCCGCGTGCTTCTTGCGAGCGGCGCTTTCTCGCCCATGAAGATTGCAGGCACGGCATCGCTGACCGATTTCAGCGGCGCTCGCCTTATGGCCGGACTTGCCAATCCGGTCGCCGCCATCGACGGACTTAATGCCGACCTCGGTTTCGACGTCACTCTCAAGCCCGGTATGCCCGACGGCAGCGCCGAGCTTTCGCTCGCCTCGGCCATCGTCAACGGCTATCCCATCAATGATATTGAGCTTCGGCTCAACAAGACCGGCGACGAGGTGTCGGCCGATCTGTTTGCCGACAACGACATGCTCTATGCCGACGCCGAATTGCTCGCCGCCATTGGCCGACATAAAAGCCTCGACCTCTCGGCCGATATTCGCGATCTCAATCTCGACATGATAGGGCTCGGCAGTGCCGGTCACCATGGCCGTCGCCTGTCGTTCACCGCCGACGCCATGCTTTCCGGCACCATGGTCGACGATTTGGAAGGCACCGTCAATATCGACCGCCTTACGGTCAGCCAGCCGCACGCCGACGACCTGACGCTCGACGGCATCCGCATCGCCGCCGTACGCTCCGAAGCGGCCGACACGCTCACCCTCACCAGCGAGATTGCCGACGCCTCCGTAATAGGCAAATTCCACATAGCCGCACTCCCGGCTGTCGGCAAAGAGATTCTGGCTCAGACTCTTCCGGCGCTGTCGGGCAACGTGGGTGCTACCGGTTCTCAGTCATTCCTCTCCAATCCGGCCAACAGCTGCGAGCTTGACTACGACATACGTATCAAGACGCTCGACCCGCTGTCGCCGCTCCTCAAGCTCCCCGTCAGGGTGATCGATCCGATATCCGTCCGCGGCGATTTCAGCAGCAGCCGCGGAGCCATGTCGCTGAATCTTGATGCTCCTTATCTCCTTCAGGGTAAGAAGCTTATCGAGAATACTTCGCTCACATTCGGCGTCAGCGGCGTTGAAGGCGACGAAGGCGCGGGGCGCGGACAGCTCTTCTTCTCCACCACGCTGCCTACGAAAAACGGGCCGATGACGCTGTCGTCTACTTCGGAGGCGTACGACGATCAGGTCGACTCGCACCTCGAATGGAAAGTGGACCGCCGGCGCGACTACAGCGGCGACATCAATCTCACCACTCGCTTCAGCCGCGACACCGACAACCGCCTCCGCACGGAGCTGCTCTTCAATCCGAGCCGCGCGGTGTTCAACGACACGGTCTGGACCGTAGAGCCGTCGGTCATCTCCATCGAAGGCAAGGAGATATGCGTCAGCGATTTCAAGGTGTGGCGCGACCGACAGTTCATCACCATCGACGGTCGCGCGTCGGAATCGCCCGCCGACACCATCACCGTCACGCTTGAGGACATCGACCTCGACTATGTGTTTGAAACCCTCAACATACCCACCGCCATGTTCGGCGGCAACGCTTCCGGCAAGCTCTACGCCACGCAGCTGCTCACCGCCGAACCGAAAGCATTCACCCGCGGCCTGTCGGTCAAGGATCTGACCTACAACTATTCGCTTATGGGCGACGCACTTCTCCGTTCGGAGTGGGTCAACGACTCCAAAGCCATTTCCATTATTGCCGAGATTCATCAGCCCAACGGCCTGAAGTCATACGTCGACGGAGAGATATTCCCGATGGCCGACTCGCTCGACATGCGTTTCGACGCCGATCGCATCGAGATTGGCTTCCTCAAACCCTATATGTCGGCATTTGCCTCCGACATAAGCGGTTACGCCACCGGCAATGCCCGCCTGTGGGGCACTTTCAAACTAATCGACATGGTCGGCGACATCTACGGCGAGGATGTGAAGCTCACCCTCGGGTTCACCAACACCACTTACTCCACCACCGATTCGGTGCGCCTGACGCCCGGCCGCATCGACATCAGCGATCTCACGCTTCACGATGTCAACGGCCACACGGCCAAGCTCAACGGATGGGTCACGCACAAGTGCTTCAAGCAGCCCGAATTCAAGTTCCGCATCACCGATGCCCGCGATCTGCTCGTCTACGATGTCAAGGAAAATCCCGAACATCCCTGGTATGGCCGCGTCTACGGCAACGGCTCGGCCACAGTCTCCGGCCTACCCGGACTCGTGGATATCAATGTGGCCATGACCACGGCCACCGGCTCGCAGTTCACCTATGTGCTCACCGACGCTCTCTCGGCTCAGGAATATAATTTCATCACCTTCCGCGACCGCGATCAGGCACGCAAGGACTCAATCGCCGCCGTCAATGCTCCGCCGCCAATGGTCATGGAGATAAAGCGGCAGCTCGATGCGGCCTCGTCGGGCGGCGAGTCGAGCGCCTACCGCATGACCTTCGACATCGACATCACGCCGCAGGCGCTCATCACACTCGTGATGGACCCCGTGGGCGGTGACCGCGTGCGCACCTACGGCAGCGGTGTCCTCCACATGTTCTACGATTCCCACAGCGAAGACCTCGAGATGAAAGGCACATATACTGTCGATCGTGGAACATATAATTTCACCTTGCAGGATATCATCATCAAGGAATTCACCATCGAGCCGGCAAGTTCGATCACTTTCAACGGCGACCCCTATGCCGCACAGCTCAATCTCACGGCAAAACATCAGGTGAAAGCCAATCTCACCGACCTCGACGAATCGTTCCTCGAGGACAAGGAGCTCAACCGAACCAACGTGCCCGTCGACGCTATCATGCACGTCACCGGCGACATGCGTCAGCCGGAGATCGGTTTCGACCTCGACTTCCCCACGCTCACCGAAGAGCCCAAGCGCAAGGTGAGGAGCATCATCAACACGGAGGATATGATGCAGCGACAGATGATCTATCTGCTCGCCCTCAGCCGATTCTACACGCCCGACTATATGAACGCCACGCGCGGCAACGAGCTCGTTTCGGTGGCTTCTTCCACCATCTCGTCGCAGCTCAGCAGCATCCTCGGTCAGCTCAGCGACAACTGGAACATCGCGCCTAACTTCCGCTCCGACCGCGGCGACTTTTCCGACGTCGAATTCGATCTGGCCTTGTCGAGCCATCTCCTCAACAACCGACTCCTTTTCAACGGCAATCTCGGGTATCGCGACAAATCGCTTAACAACAATTCTTTCATCGGCGATTTTGACATCGAGTATCTCCTCAATAAAAGCGGGTCGTTGCGACTTAAAGCCTACAACCGCTACAACGACCAGAACTATTATCTCAAAAGCGCTCTCACCACGCAGGGGGTAGGCATCGTGTTCAAGCGCGACTTCGATAATATATTCTCTTTCCTCCGTCCGCTGTTAAAGAAAAAATCCTCCGCCGGCGACTCATCCGTCATCCGTCCCGATTCAACATCCGTTGTCCCCGCGCTTCCGGCACACTCGTCCCGGTCTGTCCCGGACGATACCATTCCCGTTGCGGCACCGGTTCTGGATCAGACCGAACCAGAAAGTTCCGCCGACTGGCTGCGGATAAAATGAAACAGTCTGCATTGAGAGGCTGGTTTTAGACAGTCTTTTAAATACCATGATCACTACGTCGGTTTTATACGGAATCCTCTCTTAAGCGCTTTCTGCATTCTGTAGGTGACACGCCGAAATGCGATCTGCAATACTTGCCGAAAAACGAGATGCTTGGAAATTTCAGCAGTTCTGCTATCTCCTTGATCGTTTTGTCGCTGTTTTTAAGCCAATAGCGGATGTCCTTCAAAATAAATTCGTTGATCCAGGCAAATGCGGTTTTGCCGCTTACCTGTTTGCTTACTGTCGAGAGATATTTCGGCGTGACGCACAACCGTTCGGCATACCATGACACGTTGCGCGACCTAATCCGGGTTGTGGATAGCAGTTTGATAAACTTCTTAAACAGCACCTCCCGTTGGCTTGTCAATCCGATTTCATATGGAGCGGAATCTTTTTTCATGTTTCCCAGCAATTCATATAGCATGGCGTTGACAATGGAGCCGATGATTTTCTTTTGATACGCGCTTCCCTTCATCTTGATTTTTGCCATAAGCATGGTGCTGTATAGCTTAAGCATCTGGTGGCTTTCGTCACTGATGCGTATTACGGGATTTTTGGCATAACGGAAAGCGTTGTTCCATAGCTCGTTTTCCGAGATGAGATCCATCATTCCCCGTCGTGACAGACATAAGATGGCGCCGCAGAAATCGGGGCTTAGCATGCAATTGTCTATTATGGTATTCGGAAAGAATATCATCACCTCGTTTTTGTGGATTGTGTAAGGCTCGGTGTTCAACTCCAATTGAAGCTTTCCGTTCGTGCAGATGGTGATTCCCATCATATCCATCTGTATCGACCCGTTTTCAATGGGCAGTTCCCTTATGTCGGCATGGACGGCAATCGTTTCATCAATATAGTCCATCGCCTGATTGTCCTTTACCTGTTCAAACCCTATCTGTCGAATAAGATCGTTGTCTTCCATGTGCTGTGGCGTTGATATTGTTATCGATGCAAATGTAGCTTTTTGCGCCACGTCGCCGGTGTTCCGAAAATCGTATTTGCGGGTCGATTAGTCCTTTTTGGATGTGCAAAAGAAAAATAAGACCATATAAAGGTTTTTTCGGACACTAGAATCGGCTTTTTTATCCGCAATTTTGTGGAAAAAAGACAAAAAGCTTAATCAGAATGCAGTTTACGATATTAAGAAGATTCATTATTGCAGTCGTGATGCTTGTTCTGCTTCAACCGATTGAATCGTTCGCGACACCGTCGGAACCGGTGCTTGCGGAGCCTATATTCGCTGCCGACAGTATTGTATGCCCGGAGATGCCCGCAGTCGGTGTGGTTGAAGACAATGAACCGGTTTCATTGTATGAATTGCCATATTCAGTGACAGGTGAAAGCCGCGACTGGCACCGTCTTTGGATCAATACGGCCACGCTGAGCGGCGCTTTCGTCGGCACGCTGCTTGTTCTGGAATGTCTGCCTGAAGATGCCACATCCTGGAATCGGGCCGAGCTTCAGGATGTGCCTTTGTTCAAGCGATGGCACAACCATGTGTTTAAAAAAGGTCCCGAATGGGATCACGACAAGTTTTATTTCAATTATCTTCTTCATCCCTATGCCGGTGCGGCCTACTTTATGGCCGCCCGCTCATGTGGATTTAATTTCTGGCGGTCTGCGCTCTACGGCTCTGTCATCTCGACTGTCGGTTGGGAATTCGGCATCGAGGCGTTCATGGAGCGTCCTTCAATTCAGGATATTTTCATCACGCCAATCGTCGGAAGCTGTATCGGCGAAGGTTTCTATCACACAAAGCGGTGGCTCGTCGACAATGACTATCGTTTGTTCGGCTCTCCGTTCCTGGGCGGTGTTCTGGCATTTATCGTTGATCCGGTCAATGAGTTCACCGGCTTGTTTATCGGCAATCCCGCGAAAAGAATCGCCCATGAAAAAGCATCCTCCCGGTCAGGGAAATCGTTCACTGTTGTTCCGACCATAGCCGGTCCGTACAAAGGATTCTCCATAGTCGGTGTTTTCTGAATTGTCCATTAATCCGACTTCCCCTGTCCGTGACAATGATGATATTTTGCAAATAATCACGATTTTCGTTACCTTTGAGCCATGAAACTCGACCACATCGCCTTATATGTTCTGGATCTGGAACAGGCCCGACAGTTCTTTTTGAAGTATTTCAATGCCTCGGCAAATGAGATGTACCATAATCCGCGCACAGGTCTGAAGACATATTTTCTCGCTTTTGCCGAAGGGGCAAGACTTGAGATCATGCAGCGCCCGGAAGTCGTCGCATCGGACTTCGATCCATACCGTCAGGGGTATATTCATATTTCTTTCAGTGTTGGCTCAAAAGAGAATGTGGATGCGCTTACCGGCCGGCTTGAAGCGGATGGATATGAAGTGTTGAGTGGCCCGCGCACAACCGGCGACGGATATTACGAAAGTTGTGTGCGGGGATTTGAGGATAATCTCATTGAAATCACTGAATAGCATCCTTCTGCAATCCTCACGCAACCAATAGCATCCTTCTATAATCCTCACGCAACCATCATTGCGGCACGGGTTTCAGGCGAAGATTGTGCGACCGCTTGTTTTTTTAGTTCATTTATTGCTGTTTATCATTATTACATGCTTAATCTCACTTCAAAAGCCGCAAAAATTTTATTTGCCATTTTTGCAGGTATAGTGGTTCACTTCATTTGGCGTAATACAGGCAAAGTAATAGACCTACTCGATATTTCAAGAACAACCATATTGGGTCAGTCGATAAGAGCGGTGCTTCTCACTCTGTCGGTGCTTATTCTGACAGCGGTTGCCGTTAAACCGAAAAAAATATTTTCTTTTCTTGGACTTGATGGTAATATTCTAAGACCCCATCCCACAAAATATGTTAACGTCAGGGCGATGGCTTTTCGAGCAAATTTCGCGAGTTGAGGAGGGAGCATAGCGGGCTATGTGACCGACGAGACTCGGCGAAATTTGCCGGAAAGCCATCGGACGGAGGTAATTTTCTTACGCAAGCAGAGGAGCATGCATGATAGGCTTGTCCGGACCATATTGCAGATTCGGACATACTTCGGGACTTCGGGGCGCTATCGGAAATATTTCAGCATTATGCAGACACAAGCGGCAACAGCTATGTGCCGGGCCACCTTGAGAAGTTTCTCGTAATTGCGGCAGACTCTGCGGTAGTTCTCAAGC
>OHHT01000693.1_pt1 | contig 11355 bp, 9 predicted proteins | sample 1568061 | NCBI WGS metagenome assembly OHHT01 (sample SAMEA3879550, study PRJEB24766) | human gut metagenome | biome: human-associated habitat; feature: feces | place: USA | collected 1985/1987 | reverse complement strand
CCCTGAATATTAGGAGAGAGTAAGTCCTTGAACTTAGCCTCGCCCAGTGTATACTATCCACCTCCCCGAATATCGGGGTAGAAGTGCTTCTTGAATTGATACTCATTGCCGTCCTTATCGACATAGGTGGCTTGTGCCACGGCTGAAGTGCCGAGGGCGAGCATAGCAGATGCAATGATAAACTTATAATTTTTCATGTCTGATAAGTTTAAAACTGATTATTAATTGCTTTTTATGGGAGCTGTAATGAGTTTCTTGCTCTGGTTGTCTTCTGGATTGATTGTTACAGCATTTTTGGGAAGTACAGTTACTACTAAAGCTCGAGCTGTGTCATTCTTTCCATCTATGTAGTCAACAATAACAGAATCATTAGGAAGCATCACTCCATTGTTGTAACGAACCTCGTTGAGATTAAATACGATAGAATCTTCTCCGTCCATAACGGTAAGGTTCTTTAGGGTATCATCATCAATGCGAACATTTTTCACGATGCCTCTTATCTTTTTAAGTTCAGGCTTTCCACAACTGCTGATTCCTAGAACCAGCAATAAGGTAAAAACAACCATATAAAAAAATGATTTTCTCATCTTCTTCTTTCCTTATTGTTTAAAAATAAGAGGGAAACGTTCAGATGAACGTCCCCCTCAGTATTATAGTAATGTTCTAGAATCTAACCGATTCTTGTTGTCGCAATAATTACTTAGAAGCAGGACGCTTGATAGTAACCTTGAATGACTGTGGTACCTCATGACCATAAGCATCAACAACAACGAACTCCAAGTTTTCTGTGTGATCAACTGTTGGAGCGTTCTCTGCCTGAATACCTGTCTGAGTAAAGATAAACTGACCGTTAGTGGCATCAACTTCAACCGTGAAGTATGGGTCAACCTGACCTTCATATGTCAAGTGAGCTGAACCAGCCTTAACCTCCAGATACTTGTTAGTCAAGAGCTGCGCAAATGTACCACCGAAGAAATCATTGTTATATGTATTCTTAACAGCAATGTTCTTGATGTCTGTCTTGATTACATTTGCAGTAGCCTTCCACTGGAGTGCTGGCTGTTCTTTCCAAGAATAGCTGCTTGCAGAATGCCAGCAAGCGAATGTAACTGACAGACTCTTACCGTAGTCTACAGAGCAAGGCTTCTTTTCCCACTGGCCAGTCTTATTATTCTTAACAAGACTAATCTCGCCATAGTTGTACTTAGCTGTAACAGCATGCTTGGTCGTTGAGTTAATGAAGTCTTTAGCTGCAACTTTCGCAACAAAATTGTTGGCCTTGTCTGCCCTAACACTTGTCAACTTGTCATTTGCATCCTTAGCTGCGTCTGCGATTTCGAAACTAACGTTATCGTCGAGATTATAGAATACGTTATTCAAGTCTACAGAACCATATACGCTCTTATTGGTTACTGTGTAGCCATTTTCTGGCGTCATGTAAGCGATGAAGTAACCAGTACCCTTACCTGTTTCCTGTGCTGGACGGAATGTGATGTCAGCAGGGAATGCCTTAGGAAGAACCTTGGTGTACGTAGCTGTTACGGTACCTACCTCATAGAAGTTGTTATCAGTATACTTCCTCAAAGTTGACTTCAATGAAACTGTTGCACCATCAGCGATGAGGGCTGGGTTGTTAACCTTGAAGGCAATCTTTGTAACCTCAGACATGTTTGTTGTCTCATTTCCATCCTTGTCGTAATAAACTGCAGCGAATACAGGCTTCTCTGAAAGAGGACATGCATTGTTGTCAGCTACTAACTCCCAAGGACCATAGCTTACACCATCAACTGGGCTGAAGTCCTTCTTCTCTGTAATCTTGTTTACTGCATCCAAGTTACCTACGATACCTGATGTATAGTTCTCACCTACAACTACGTAGAAGGCCTTACCATCTGGGTCGAGCAACTTACCATCCTTGTTTACTGCATATACACGGAAACCGATGATGTCGTGGTTTGCAGCCTCGGTCTGGATTGTAAGAGTCAAGTTCTCGCTTGCAGGAACAACCTTGTTCAAATTATCAATTTCATAGTTCTTCCAAGCGTTGAGCTCAGAAACACCAGACTCGATAGCATTATCCTTGTCGAGTACTACATAGTAATAATCCGCAGCCGTATTGTCTGAAGTCTTCAAATCAGTGATAGAGAATGGCTTACCAACTTCAACCTGCAAGAGACTATTCCAATATCGGACATCAGATCGGTGACTACGATAATTTGCGTTCTCAACGTTCTTCTTCTCGCCTTCCAAAACTGGCTCTGCGGCAGCATCATTTGCCCAAGCAAGTTCAGGATTCTTATCGCTTGAGAAATTGCTGTTTTCGCCAACAATTTCATAACCAGTCCAACGGTTGTGGATTTCACTAACATCCTTACCACCAACCTTGAATGTGAAATCGTTGCTAGGCACGAACTTATTGTAAGTAGGCTTAACATCGTAAGTAGACACTACGTAGCGGTCAGCAGCTGCCTCTGCCTTAGAATCAACAGTGTTATTGATAGCTACAGCATAGAGGATAGCTTTTTCATTACCATTCTCATCTTTTACTGTAACTGCCTTCTTGAAGTCTTCCTCTGAAACGCCTTCTGCTACAGAAAGAGGGAGCTTCCAAAGACCAGTCTTGACAGTAGCTGCAGCACGAGTAGTAATCAACTTGTCGAACTTAGAAGGAGTACCTACCTTAACAATGTCCTCAAGGCTTTCACCCTTAGAGTTCAAAAGAATAATCTTAGCACCCTTTGTGAGGTCAGCGTTAACTGGGTTTACGCGAACTACAATAGAAGCATCGTCTTTCACATCGATATCCTTACCCTTAACGTACTCAACAATAGGCTTAGCGTCATTACCATTCTCATCACCAAACTTAGAGTCGTCTGAAATCAAACCATGAAGCATCTCTACTGTGAGAGATGTTATGCCATTTGTTGTATTCCAATTACTTGTAAATCCGTTAACACCAGAATATGTCTCAACGAGCTCAACGCTAGTTACTGCAGAATACAACTCCTCAACAGCGCCCTTGTATGCATTAACCTTAACGGTCAAGCTACCGATAGTCTCTTTGTCACCATCAGCACCGAGGAGTTCTTCTTTGAGTTGAGTGAGCTTCTCATCCAACTTGTCTGCTGTAACTCGGCTTGTTTCCAAGTTACCGATGCGCTCCAGAGCCTTCTCGAAGTCAGCTTGTTTAGCGGCAGCGTTAGCTGTAGTAGCTGCAGCTGCGGCATCCTTAACAGCCTGGTCAGCTTGCTTCTGAGCATCCTTTGCTGCCTTAGCAGCAGCATCTGCAGCCTTTTGTGCTCCGTCAGCTGTTGTCTGTGCATTAGCAGCGTTACTGATTGCAGTTGCTACGTCAGTGGCAGCCTTGTTAGCTGTAACCTCAACTTTCTGGATAGCTTTTTCAACATCTGCTTTTACAGCAGCATCATTAGCCTTAGCTAAAGCAGACTCTGCAGTAGTCTTAGCTGCTGATGCAGTAGAAGCTGCATCCTGCAACTGTGTTTTCAATGCATCGATGTCGCTCTGCAAACCAGCCTTGTCAATCTGGCTCTGCAAGTTGTCGATGTCATCGTCGTAATCTTTACAAGAAGTAAATGTGCTTACCGAGGCAATTGTCAATGCACCCATAAGCAGCGCGCTAAAATACTTTCTTTTCATACGGTAATAATTTATAAAGTTATACGATTTTCCTAGCCTTTCGGCAGGAAGTTATTAATTAATTCTCTATATCGAATCAAGAGTCCCGTTTGATGAAAAGAGTCTGCACTTTTAGAAAAGTTCTTCGTTCTCTTTCAAAGGTTCTCCTAGAACGGTTATTTTATCGTTCTTATATATCGTGGCTTTTTATCGCCACTCAGTTCTTATCGTCTTTGAAATATCTCCAGCCGGGAGATTTTTCATGCTGCAAATTTAAGTATATTTTTCGAAACTTGCAAGTTTTTGGGCACTTTTTTTCAAAAAAAGGCTATTTTTCTTATGTTTTTTATAAAATAGCCCCCATATTGGGCTTCTAACCTGTCCATTTACCCTGTTTTCCTCCATTTTGCCGATATAAAACCTACACCTTATTATATATAGGGGCCATCTAGATACGAATGTATGAGTATCTACCAGGAATGTTGTTTTCTGCAGATTACCGAAAAAAGTCCTTTTTTCTTTGGTATTATTCCCAAATAGTTGTATCTTTGCACAAAATTATAAATAACACTGGAGATATGAAGCAAGATACTAAAAGATAAGCCCCCCATCCGGCTTGAGAAAGAAGGATGGGGGATTTCTGTATTTTATACTGCTATTCCATTACGCATTATATCATCATATAAGGGTGATGGTTTGCATTCTTCAATCAACACCGGTTCTATAGATGCATCTATATTAAGGGTGGCAAGCCATAATGAAGATGTAGTGTCCAGCCAGTCGCCATTAAGCTTAGGTATAACTACTGCTACATCAATATCACTATCTTTTCTTGCTTCATTTCTACTACAAGAACCATACAGATATACTTTCGCATTAGCAAGCAATGGAAGTATTGCTTCCTTGTAGCATTTTACTATCATTAAAGCATGTTCTCTATCCATTGTTTTAAAACTTTTGTTTTATTTATTAATGTTCTGCAATATTCTGGAGTCAATTTCTTCGCTAGCTCATCTTTGTAGGATGGGTATCTTGCCTCAATATTCATTGGCATTAATTCCGCAAGAAACTTTAGCTGTTCTGATGTCATTTTTGATACTAACCCGCAGCTTTGTGCCAATTTCAAGAGGTTATGGATGTATGGAACCTCGTCTGGTTTTATAGCACTCCAATACGACTTTATTGTTTTTTCTATAACCAAATGGCACATAAAGCCAACATATAGCCATCTTCCACCGTTGTACATAACCTCAGCGGTTTCGATGTCATAGTCTGCAAGTTCTTTCCAATATTTAACTTTATCTATTGCCATACTGTTCTTGTTTTTGTGCAAAAATAAACCAAATAATTAAGATTACCAAATTTTTAGTGTTAAAAAGATTTTTTAGAATAAAAAATCCGTAGCACCGGATATGCCCTTTCCTCCGTTAGGCGTTCTGGCGGATTGCCTAACAGACTAGCGAATCGTATTATACCAAGCCGCCTCATTCTGATAACTCAAGTGCTTCATTCAGCTAACAGAGCTACTTCGTTCAGCCAACGCAGCCATATTATTCAGCCAACGAAATTGACTCTTCCACCCAACGCAGTCGAATCTTCCGCCCAACGCAGTCGAATCTTCCGCCCATCGCAGTCGTATCTTTAACCCAACGCAGTCATATCTATCGACTCAATGAAACGTATGAACTTGTTAAATGACGTACATGATTTCATCTGCTTACTTAAACTGGTTGGAGTCCCTACACCTTATCATATATACTGGCATTGAGATGTGAATATCGGAAAAAGCTTTGGGTAATCCAGAGATTAATCGTAACTTTGTTGGCTGTTTACTAATTTGTTATACAACAAAGCACTTCATTCAACATAATATTCACATAAAAATGATACTAAGAATAGAAATTCCACAGGAACTTATTCGGCAAGATGCAGAAATCGTCATCAAAGTAAGCAACAGAAACAACGCATTGGGATATGTCATAGAGAATGGTAGCAAACATGATGCGCAGCAAATAGCCAAAGAAGACATGAATGGCGATCCGACGCTGGGCGAATATGTCAGGGAACTCACCCAGCGACTCTACAAGAATGGCAAATACCGGTCTGCCGATATATATATGTGCACCTTGCGCAGTTTCATGAAATTCCGGAAAGAGAAAGACCTGCTGATTAGCCAACTCGACAGCCTCATCATGGAAGATTACGAGAGTTATCTGAGAAAGAACGGTCTCACGCTGAACTCCATCTCTTTTTACATGAAGCGTCTACGAGCTATCTACAACAAAGCCCTGGAGCAATATGGGCTGAAAGACCGCAAACCCTTCGCCCACTCTTTCACCAAGAACACCCCGACTGCCAAAAGAGCACTTACAGCGGAAAACATCCACCAGATAGTCGCTGCAACAACCATCACCGAGGAGGAAGCACTGGCGAGAGATCTCTTCCTCTTCAGTTTCTATACTCGAGGCATGTCGTTCGTAGATATCGCCTTTCTTGAAAAAGGAAGCCTTAAGGACGGGCAACTTATATACAAGAGGAAGAAAACGGGTAAAGAACTGAGGGTGGCATGGCGCCCCTGCATGCAAGAGATTGCAGACCGCCACCCTTCACTCGACGGCAAGCATCTGCTGGGTATCGTAAACCAGAACGTGGTTACCGATGTCAGGAAACAGTATCACTACCGCCAATGCAGGGTGAACAAGGCTTTGCAGAAGTTCACCCGGCGTATCGGCATACCGATGAAAGTAACGATGTACTGTGCCCGTCACTCCTGGGCTACCATCGCCAGGGAGAAGAACATCCCCATCAGCGTGATAAGTGACAGCATGGGGCACAACTCAGAGAAAATCACGCGCATCTATCTGAAAAGTATCAATGACGATGTGATAGACAGATACAACGATATGCTTATCGAAGCTATCAGTATATGAGAGGGAGGTAGAGTTATTCCGCCAACGATGCAGGAGAAATTACGTCACGACGTAACAACAACTACGTCCCGACGCAGTGACAGCTACGTCGGGACGCAGTTTCAGGAGCATCCTACCCATAATCAAGTAAGGCTCTTTTGAAGTTCGAAAGAGCCTTTTTTTGAAGTTCGAAATAGCCTTTTTTGAATCTAAAGTAAGCCTCACTTCCATTTTTGGTGATAATAAAATCGAGAAAAGTTTTTTCTCATGCAGATATTTAGGGTTACCTTTCCATTCCATAGCATATCTCCCGGCTGGAGATATTTCAAAGACGATAAGAACTGAGTGGCGATAAAAAGCCACGATATATAAGAACGATAAAATAACCGTTCTAGGAGAACCTTTGAAAGAGAACGAAGAACTTTTCTAAAAGTGCAGACTCTTTTCATCAAACGGGACTCTTGATTCGATATAGAGAATTAATTAATAACTTCCTGCCGAAAGGCTGGGGAAATAGTATAACTTTATAAATATTTATCGATGAAAAGAAAGTATTTTAGCGCGCTGCTTATGGGTGCATTGACAATTGCTTCCGTAAGCACATTTACTTCTTGTAAAGATTACGATGATGACATCAACAATCTGCAAAGACAGATTGACGATTTGTCAAAGACTCTCAGCGAGTTGCAGACAAAGATTAATGATGGTAGCATCTTGAAAAGCGTAGAGTCCGACGGTAATGGTGGTATCATTGTCACTATTACAAAGAACGGCACGGACACTCCTTACAACATCAAACAGGGCGTGCAAGGCGCTGCTGGCAAGGACGGTGACGTTTGGAAGATTGGTGAAAATGGTTATTGGTACAAGAACGACACCAAGACTGAGTACTATGCACTTGGAACCAAGGGTGACAAGGGTGACCAGGGTGACAAGGGCGAGGCTGGTACTGCTGGCAAAGACGGCAAGTACTACGTTCCTAATCCTGACACTGGCACATTCTGGGTATATGGTGACGGTGACAAGGATGCATACGACTCTAAGATTGTCTATACAGCAACTAACGCGGATGTCATCACTGCAGTTTGGGACAACGATAACTTGACTTTGACAAACGTAGCAGGTGCTCCGGGCAAGAAGGTCGTTATTAGCCTCTCAAGCGCATTGAAGAGTCTCGTATTCGATCCTGACTTCTATTATGCAGGTATCGAAGCATTCGACTTCGCTACTTACAAGTACAACCCTGCAACTGTCAAGGCTGTTGACGCTGATGGCGACTACTCTAAGGATGCTCCTACAGTAGCTGGCGATGCGTTCACATACGCTCCTGACTTGGCTGCTACCTATTTCTTGAACCCATCAAATGCCAAGATGTCTAACGATGCTGCTAAGTATAGCTTCATCGCATATAACAAGGATTATGTGTCAAGGGCTGCCGCTGATTACGGTTCTACTTTCAAGGTGGAGAGCGCAGACTTGACAACAAAGGGTAAGGTTACTGTACACGCTAAGTATAATGGTAATGCCATCAAGGATCTTGCAAATAGTGATAAGGTTACTGTTCTTGCATTGCAATATACTTCTGGCGACTCAGTTGTTACTTCTGACTTCGCAGCTATCAAGGCTAGCACTTACGACAAGTTGGTTTTGAATAACCCAACATTGCAGCATGTTGATGCTATTCCTTCACACCTCTATCAGACAGCAAAGGATGCTATCAATAACAACGCACAGATCCATGTAGCTTGGAATAGCAATGGTATCGACCTCCGTGAGTATGTCAACACTGACCGCACATACGAGGACGGAACTCCTACTTGTAAGGCTTGGGATAAGAATGCAGCCGAAGGCCTCGTAGAGAAGTCTGGCTTCAAGTACTCTTTCGAGTTGGTTGGTTACAAGTCTGGTGCTAACGAGACATCACAGAGTGCTCACGCTGCAATCGCATCTAATGGTTATACACTCCGCCCACAGATGACAGCTGGTGGTAAGCAGCAGGCTTACGGTGCAGCTCAGAATGAGGCTACTATCGGTCGTGAGCCATTGGTACGTGTTATCTTAAAGGATACTGTCAACAACAAGATTGCTGCTGTTGGTTACATCAAGGTTGTCATCGACAAGACTGTAGCTGAGAATAAGGCTGAGGAAGTTGACTTGGTAACAGTTAACAAGCCATACACAATCGCTTGTGGTGACAATAACATCGATCTCCAGAAGGTAACATGGGCACAGGTTGAGGAGCAGCTCTATGCTAAGCTCAACATGTCTAAGGAAGCTTTCGAGGATGCTTACGAGCTTGACGGTGGTACTGCAGATGCTAACCAGTTCGAGAAGGCTACAACCGATGCTGAGGCATTGGCAGCAGACAAGAAGATTGGTACTGTATCTCAGACAACAGCTGACATAGAGGGTAAGATGACTGAGGTTATCGCTTGGTCTATCAAGAACCAGGCTGCTTACGCTGCATTCAAGGCTGGTAAGACAACTTTGTCAACATACGTTCGTTATGCTTTGAAGGCTGGCAAGACTGCTGCCAACAAATACGTTTACGTGAAGTTGACTTGGACTCCATCTGCTATCAACTTGAAGCCATCTACAACATTCGGCAACGAGAACAAGATTAAGAAGTACTGGTATGCAGCAAATAGCGCTGTAGCTGGTACAGGTTATGACGATGTTCACGGTAACGTTGAGGTTGTAGGTACAGAAGGTGCAAACGATGAGTACGTATTCGATTTGAAGAATGCTCTCGTAGGCAACAAGCTTTCAGTTAATCCTCTTACTGCTCCATACGCTGACTTGAACCAGGAGTTGAAGTTGACATTCGGCTTCGTAACAGGTAAGGGTCTCTTCGCTAGCGAAGATGGCACGAAGGTTTACGCCGAGAAGGAGTTGACTAATGTAGTTGCAAGCTTGGATCCTGTTACTGGCATCGTAACATACGCAAAGAACGAGACAGCAAAGAAGTTGTTGAACGCTTACGGTCACAAGGATTTGAAGAATACCGTTACAGCTATCGTTGCTGTGAAGGCTACTATCTGTGGTAACATTGATGTTCCTGTTGCTTCTAATGAGTTTAATGTTAAGTTCCTCCGTCCTATCAACGTAGAGGAGGCTACAGCTAGCTTCGAGGATGCAGAAACTGCAGGTTCTACAGCTAAGATCAACTTGACATTCACGGACTGGCGTGATCACAACTTCACTGATAATACGGTTACTAAGGGGCAGGATTACTTCAAGTACTATGGCGTAAAGGAAATCGCTGTTGACATTGATAATGCAACAACAGACCTTAACGGTAACAGTAGCCAGAAGTTGAAGGATCTTACAGACAAGGTTAAGTTCACATTCTCTGCTCCTGCTACTATCTCTGCAGGTAAATATGGTGAATTGAAGTACGAGAACAATGGTTTGACAGTTGGTCAGTTCCACGTTTACTTCCCAGCTACGATCACTTACGATTGGGGTACAATCAAGACAACTATCACTGCTACTGTAGGTAAGACACAGAACAATGCTCATCGTCACTAATTCGCAAAGCTTAAGGCTATAACATAATTATAGGCAGGCATGATTAGCATGCCTGCCTATTTTCATTATCACCATGATGAAGAAAGTTAATATTATATTAGGTATTTTATTCTTGGCTATCGCCTCAGTGACACTCAGTGGCTGTGGTGAGAAGAAAAAGAACAGCCCCTTGACAGGTTTTGAGCAGGCTATCACCAACGCTGATTCCGTAGAAATAACCCATTTGGTCAACCAGTTCTTTGAATACGCCGAGAATGGCAACTATGATGCAGCCGCTGGTATGCTGTTCAAGGACAATGTGGACTCCGTATACAACGAGCCGCAACCCCTTGACAACAAGGCTATGACAGATTTGAAGAACATGCTTTCTTCCCTGCCCATCCAAAGCCACAAGATAGATTACATCAAGTTCAAGGAAGCATACGCCAACGAGGTAAAGTGTACAGCCATCATCATGCCGGCACACGACAATGTGCCAGAGATCAAGACCGTCTTTTACTTCAAGCCTATTGACTATCTTGGCAAGTGGAAACTTTGTATGATTGATTCTCATAACGGCGACCGACCTGTTGTCGAGCATGCCAAGAAAGACTCAATGCAGAGGGAATATGAGACAGAGATGAGGGAGAAGAACCTCGAGAAGCTCAAGAAGTAAATGAAAAAGCTTTTCTTTCTCTTATGGATGACGGGAATTGGCTGTCTGACGATGGCAAAGAATCCTGTGGGCAAGATTGAGTTCGAGAAGACTTCCTTTCATTTCGGAACCTTCGAGAAGCGTATCGTCAGAACTTGTGTCTTTGTCTTCAAAAACACGGGAAGCGCTCCTGTCGTCATCAATCAGGTCTATACCACTTGCAACTGTACTTCCGTCCGCTTTGCCCAACCCCCCATATTGCCTAATAAAAAAGGTTATATCACCGTCGTATACGATGGCAAGTATTACAACAAGGGACATTTTAGAAAAAGCATCGACGTTTGGTCGAATGCAGAGAATGGTATGGTGCGATTGTTTATCTCTGGTACAACAAAGTAAGCGTTATTATTGAATCATTTTTTTCAAAAAACATTTAAAAATGATGATATCAAAAATTAAGTATGTCTTGTTTGCTTCAGCCTTGATGGCTGGCACAGCAACAAGTATGGCTCAAGCCACCTATACCGATAAGGACGGCAATGAGTATCAATTCAAGAAGCACTTCTACCTCGATATTCAGGGTGGTGGACAGTATACACTGGGCGAGGCTAAGTTCAAGGACTTACTCTCTCCTAATATTCAGGG
>OHHT01000685.1_pt1 | contig 11433 bp, 5 predicted proteins | sample 1568061 | NCBI WGS metagenome assembly OHHT01 (sample SAMEA3879550, study PRJEB24766) | human gut metagenome | biome: human-associated habitat; feature: feces | place: USA | collected 1985/1987 | reverse complement strand
AGAGCATGGCTGTATTGAACATCACGTCGGCATTCTCCTGATAGGGGAAAATCCATTTGTTCTCGCCCGCACGGACACTTGGCCAGCGATGGATGGTCTCCTGGGCGTTCACCCCACGGTACTTGTAGTCGCGGATGATGCGGCGCAGAAGGCGGTTGTCCGTAGTGCGGATGTAGTTGTGGTCGTCGAGCAGGATGGTGGTCAGCGCAGAAATATAAATGTGGAACTTCTGCTCCTGCGGAATCTGTGCCGTCAACTCAGGATTGAGGGCATGGATGCCTTCGAGCACCAGTACCTGATTGTCGCCCAACTGTAGTCTCTTGCCACTCTTCTCGCTCTTGCCCGTCTGGAAGTTGTACTTCGGCAGCTCGATGGTTTTCCCTTCGAAAAGCTGCTGTAGCTGCTCGTTCAGCAGGGGGATGTTGAGGGCATGGACGCTCTCGTAGTCATATTCTCCGTTCTCGTCCTTTGGGGTGAGATGGCGATCCACGAAGTAGTCGTCGAGTGAGATCTGTATGGGTTTGATGCCGCAGGTGACCAACTGGATGGATAACCGCTTGCAGAACGTGGTCTTACCCGATGAGGACGGACCCGCTATCAGTACTACGCGCGTGCCTTGGCGATGGGCTATCTGTTCGGCGATGGAGGCAATCTTCTTTTCCTGCAGGGCTTCGCTGACGTTGATGAGGCCTGTGGTTTGTCCTAATCGGACGGCTTCGTTGAAGTCGCCGACAGTACTCACGCCGAGGATGCGATTCCACCTGTGTTGCTCCTTGAAGATGTCGAACATTTTGTCCTGGCGTATCAGTGCCCCCAGTTCGGCTGGATTCTGGCGTGAGGGCAGGCGCAGCAACGCCCCGTCGAAGTATTTCTCCAGTCCGAAGAGGGTCAGCTGCGAGGTGTTGATGAGTAACGATCCATAGAAATTGTCCACATAGTCGTCTATCTCGTAGTAGGTCGTATAGAGTTTGCCCGTGCTTCGAAGCAGTTTTGCTTTGGCCTTGTCGCCACGCGAACTGAATATCCTGACGGCTTCTTCCGTTGGTACCTCGTAGCGACGGATGGGTAACTTTGCATCGATGAGCTGTCGCATTCGCTCGCGGATGCGTGTCACATCAGTCTCCGTCACGTCGTGGCCGAGCATCAGGTTGCAGTAGTAGCCGTTGCTCACGGGGATGTCTATCACTACCTTGCTATCTGGATAGAGGTCATGGACCGACTTGCAGAGCACGAAGAAGAGCGTGCGCATATAGCAACGCTCGCCTGTGGCAGAATGGAGGTCGAAATATTCCACGTCTTTGTTGTGATAAAGACGATAGTTGAGGCCCTCCGTGCGGTTGTTTACCGTGGCATTGATGGGGCCGAACTCCATACTCAGACCAAAAGCCTCGTAAGCCTCCTTGAGTGTGCTTCCGATGGCTATCTCTTTGGTCTCTCCGTTGTTCTTGCAGCGTATTTTTACCGTTTGTTTCATCATGTGCGTTCGTTTTTAGCTGTTTCAGATGTAGAGCAAAAGCGTGAGATGAGGTGGATGGATCTTCGTCTTCGGCATGTGCTCCCTGCCACAAAGTTACGCAATCCCTGTGAATCGGCCAAGGGAGCACAAGCGAAAACCAACTATTTTAACGGTTTTGTCATATTGTTCCGATGCTATGACCTCACGACGGGCTGGATGGAGAAGCCGAAGTGGTAGGCGCGGTCGGCCGGAAGCTGATGCTGTGGAGCCGGTCTTGACCCCCAACTGTCGTAGCCTCCCACGCCCTGCATGAACCCGTCGAGACACACCTCGACGAAGTGGCGCGGGTGTATCTCGTCAGCATGGTGGTTGGTGGCTTTTCCCTGGTCGAAGTCCTCGATGCTGTTGCGCAGCGCATTAAACTCCATCACGCTGTCTGCCTTGACGAGGAGTCCGTTGCCGAGGTGGTCCTCCAGTCGGAGCCAGCGTACGTCGGTGTGATGCCCGTTCTCCTGGGGGCGGACGTAGGGATAGTAGAGATCGTTGGCCTTGGCGTGGTAGCGCCCGATGGGGGTGCCGTGGTTGCGGTCTATGTAGTTCTCCTCAGGGCCTCGACCGAAGTATGTCACGCCGTCCATGGCTGCAGGGAGGCGGAAGCGGAGTCCCACGCGCGGTAGCTCTGGGGTATCGGCCTTGCTGGCTGGGGCGTAGTCGGCCGCAACGTGCAGGCGTCCGTTGTCCGATAGCGTGTAGGTAAGCGTGTAGTGGTTGCCCGCAGGAAGTATGTAGTTGACGGCTACCACCGTTTGTGTGCCTTGCAGGCTTACGCGCACAGTGGGGTGAAACTCCTGGCTTGCCGTTTTCCATATCCGCAGTCGCTCTGCCGTGTTGTTACCATTGTCGTTGTCGGTCGGCGCACGCCAGAAGTTGGGTTGGAAACCAAAGCCCTCGTGGATGTACTCACGTCCATCCACGCGATAGGAGGTGACTACGCCTTTGGCATTCAGCGCAAAGTGAAGTCGCTGGCCCGTCACTACCGTACTGTCTTGGGTCGATCGCCAGGTCATCTTTCCTGTGGCCTCTGCCTCTGCTTTCATTGTGTAGGGTTGGGGAATGCGGAATTGCTCCATAGCCATCTGCTCACCCTTGGCAACGGCGGGCCGCTGCTCGTCGGGTTTCCCGTAGAGGGCGATAGGTTCCCCTTCGCGGGTCGTGGCATAGAGGTTGATGAAATACTCCGTCTCGGGCCGTTGCTCCAACTGGGGGAGGGGCACCGCCACGTCGGCATATTCCTGTGGCGGCGTGTCGAGGTGCCATGTGCCCTCGGCTATCAATTCGCTATTGCGTCGCACCTCGTAGTGGAAGTCATAGGCATCGAGGCTGGTGAAGTAGTGGCGATTGAAGATCCGGAAGGTGCCTTTGCTGAGGTCCACTGGCAGGAACGCCACATTCTGGTACACATATTTCACCTCGGCCATGGCAGGGTGGGGTGTGCGGTCGGGGGCAATGATGCCATTGCAGCAGAAGTTGTGGTCTGAGGGCATGCCAACGCCGAAGTCGCCGCCATAGGCATAAAACTTCTCGCTCTCTGGACGGGCGAGCTGACTCCGTCTTTGAGCCATCAAGGGTATGGCGTTGCCCCATTGTAAGCTATCCTTCGGGTGGAGGGCCAGGATTCCTTGGTCAACCCAGTCCCAGATGAATCCGCCCTGCAGGTGGTCGTATTCGTAGATAGGTTGCCATTGTCCCCACAGGTCTCCCGTGCTGTTGCCCATCGCATGGGCGTATTCAGAAGGGATGACGGGACGGTCCAGGCCACTTTTTCCCACTTTGGCGAACCATTCCGCCGACGGATATTGTGGGACAAACAGGTCCGTGTTCCATTCCAAAAGTGCACGCTCATAGCTGACGGGGCGTGACATCCAAGGGGCGTCGGCAGCTTTCAGCCATTGGTAGGTCTCGTAGAAGTTGACTCCGTTGCCCGCCTCGTTGCCCAGCGACCAGAAGCAGACGCAGGGGTAGTTTTTGTCGTGTTCATACAGGTTGCGGGTGCGGTACAGATGAGCGTCGAGCCAGTCAGGGTTGTTGCCCAGCGTGCCACCCTTGCGCAGGTCGTAGCCCATACCGTGGCTCTCGATGTTGGCCTCGTCATAGACATAGAGACCGTATTCAGAGGCCAGCTCATAGAAGCGGTGGCCCTGTGGGTAGTGGCTGAGGCGCACGGCGTTGATGTTGTTGCGCCGCATCAGTTCGAAGTCGCGTCGCATCACCTCCTCCGTCACATAGTGGCCTGTATAGGGGTTGTGCTCATGGATGTTGACACCCTTGAGTTTGATGGGTTGCCCATTGACCAGCAGACAGGGGAGTGTACGGCCGTCGTTGCATAAACGTTCCTTGATCTCGATACGCCGGAATCCCACGCGGTAGGGAATTACCTCTTGCTCCTTCCCGTTTTGCACCTTTACATATAGGGTGTAGAGCTGGGGCTGTTCCGAACTCCATGGTTGGACGTCTGGTATTGTGGCCGAGAAGTCGGCGAAGGCTGCTGTGTCCTTGATGTCGATAGACTGTGAGGCCGAGGCGACAAGCGTGCTCCCCTCGTCGCTCCGCAGTTCGTAGGAGACCGTTGCCCGCTGTCGTTTGCCCGTGGTGTTGCGCAATTCGGTCTGCAAGCGGAAGATGCCGTCGTGGTAGCTATCGTCGAGGGTGGAGGTGATATGGAAGTCGCGTACAGAGACCTGTGGTTCTGCCGATAGCCATACGTCGCGCTCGATGCCGCTGATGCGCCAGAAGTCTTGACATTCGAGATACGATCCCGTACTCCAGCGGTAGATCTTGAGCGTCAGGTGGTTCTCTCCCTTGCGTAGATGCGGATTCAGAAGATATTCCACCGTCGATTTGGAGTCCTCGCTATATCCGATGTGTTGTCCGTTGAGATAGACATAGACTCCCGACTTGGCACCATCGATGTGTAGAAACACATTCTTTCCGTCCCACGACTCGGGTATGGTGAAGGTGCGCTGATAGACGCCTACGGGTATCTCGTCGGGGAGGACAGGCGGTTGGGGACGTCCTTGGACAAACTCGTATGGTTGGTTGACGTAGATAGCCGTTCCGAAACCTTGCATCTCCCAGTTGCCTGGCACGCTGATTGTACTCCACCCCTGTGTGTCGGGCTGGTCGGCTGTGGCATCATGGGGTAGCAGGTGGTCGTCGTCGGCATAGAAAAAATGCCATTTCCCATTGAGCGACTGGTGCCACGGACTGTCCTCGTACCGCAGCGATTGTCCCGCAGAGCAGTCTGGCCATGCCATGAACATCGTCCTTGGCCGCTCTGTGCCGATGGAAAGCGTGCGCAGGTCGCGATGGTGTGGGAGAGGGAGAAGCGTGGCGGTAGCCAGCAGGGAGGTGAGAAGCGTATTCATTATATATATAAGGTATAGGATGTAGGTGCAAATGGATTATTGGATGGCTATTTTCTCATACTTCAACGCCTCGCCCGGATGCACCATGCGGATGGCGCGCAACTGGATGTAGCGGGCTGATACAGGCGTGAAATAGACCTCTTGCAGGACAGGGTGGTTGCGGATGTTGGAAAATTCTCCCTCCGCTACCTTCTGCATAGCCTCCGGTGTCTCGCCAGCCCACAACTCATAGTTGGCCGCCGTCCCCTCGTTCCTCACCGATTGTGTGGGAAGGTAGAAGAAGGCACGGATCGTCTTCGACTCGCCGAGGTCGAAGGTGATGGCCTTCGGTGTGGTGTCGGCCACTGAGAAAGGCAGCGTTGCCATCTCTTCCACCCGTTCGGTATAGCGTTCTTTGGCGTTGGGCGCGTAGTAGGCTCCCATCTCATTGATGCAGAGCGGTCCGCGTGACTGGAGGAAGCGTATGCGAAGTTGGCGGGTGGTGATGGTCTTGAAGCGCAGCAGTCGCTGGTAGCCGATGGTGGTAGTCTCCTCGCCCGCGTTGATGGATGTCCAAACACCATGGTCGAGATATTCCACCACGAAACGTTCGACTCGCTGTCCAAGCGGAATATACTCCTGCAGTTTGAGGCGGTTCACCTGCGTCGGTTTGCGGAATGTGAAGGAGAGCGTGGCCGTCGTCACGCCATCGGGCGTAGCCCAATAAGTGTGGAAGTCGCCATCTGTCAGCGTCCGTGTAGAGAAAGCATCTCCTCGTGTGGCCGTCGCCTTCACCTTCGCCCCCTTGAGGAGGTTGGTGGCCAGTTCCTTGCTAATCACCTGGTATGCCTCCACGGCCCTTGCGGAGTCTGTGGGGTGTATCAGTCCCTCCGGGGTGACGGGGAAGTTGATGAGCTGGGATCCGTTATGGCCCACGCTGCGGTAGTAGAGATCGACCAGTTGGTCCACCGTCTTCACCTTTCCGTCCTCCTTTTCGTGGTAGAACCATCCTGGACGGATACTGACGTCGCATTCCGCAGGCACCCAGGCGTCGCCGTCGGCATGGCCTTGCTGCAGTTCCCAGTAGCGCTCGTAGCCAGGATGCACATCCTTACTGCGCAGGAAAGCCCAGTTGGTGGCAAACGCGAATCCCTTCTCGTTGCCGACCCATCGGCATCCCGGTCCCTCGTCGGAGAAGATGACTGCCTTCGGTTGGAGTTCGGCCACCATCTTCCATGCCCTTGGAAAATTGTAGTAGGTCTTGCGGTCGATAGTGCGCTCCTCTTTCGTGCCACCATACCAGCCGTCGCCGCCATTGGCGCCGTCGAACCACACTTCGAACAGTTCGCCATATTGCGTCAGCAGTTCCTGGAGTTGCGCATAGAAGTATTCCACGTAGAGGGGAGTGCCGTAGAAAGCCTGGTGGCGATCCCACGGCGAAAGGTATAGTCCCAGGTGGAGTCCGTACTTTCGGCATGCGGCAGCCAACTCCCCAACAACATCGCCCTTCCCGCCCTTGTAGGGCGTGTTGCGGACACAATAGTCAGTCTGCTTCGTCGGCCATAGACAAAAACCGTCATGATGCTTGGCTGTAAGGATGATACCCTTCATTCCCGCCGCCTTTACCGTCCGTGCCCATTGCTCACAGTCGAGGCGGGTGGGATTGAAACTCTCCAATGGAGCGTCGCCATAGCCCCATTCGCGGTCTCCGAAGGTGTTTGGGCCGAAGTGGATGAAGGCGTAGGTCTCCAATTGGTGCCATGCCACCTGTGCCTCTGAGGGCAGCGGTGGGATGGGTGCAGGGGCGTCGGTCTGTGCCTGAAGAGGCTGAAGACCGCAGAGGGCGGTCGTTAGTGCAAGGATAAGGTGCTTCATTTTTGTTTGTTGTTGATGGGTGAGAGTGAATGGCGAATGCCTTTGGAATGCTTCGGGATGCCTTCGGGACGCGTTCGGGATGTGGTCAGCGTCGCTCCTTCAGTTCGTCGCTAAAGGAATAGGGCGCATCCTCAGGCCTCGTGCCACGCGAGAGGTTGGGTTGTCCCGACATCTTGAAGTCGAGACTCAGTCCTTGGAGGAGATCCTCGTGGTCGAGGTAGTTGCGGTCGTAGGCCACTCCGTCGCGCAGAAGCTGGTCCACATAGGGGCCGCTGTTGCCGTCGCGACGGATCAGGAGGCTATTGCCATTCTCCAGGTGCACCTTGACTTGGTCGAAATAGGGTGCGCCCAGAACATACTGGTTGCTTCCTGGACAGACGGGGTAGAAGCCGAGGGCGGAGAAGACATACCAGGCCGAGGTCTGTCCGTTGTCCTCGTCTCCGCAATAGCCGTCGGGAAGGGCAGAGTAGAGGCGGTCCATCACCTGTCGGACCCGATACTGCGTCTTCCAGGGCTGACCGCTATAGGCGTAGAGATAGACCATGTGCTGGATCGGTTGGTTGCCATGGGCGTAGTTGCCCATGTCCATCACCTGCATCTCGCGTATCTCGTGGATCACCTGTCCGTAGTAACTGTCGTCGAAGATGGGCGGCACGACGAAGACGCTGTCCATCATCTGGTTGAAGCCGTCGCGGCCTCCCATGAGTTGTATCAGTCCTTCGGGGTCGTGGAATACGCACCACGTCCAGTGCCAGCTATTGCCTTCGGTAAAGGCATCCCCCCACTTGAAGGGGTTGAAGGGCGACTGAAACTTTCCGTCCTTCAGTCGTCCACGCATCAGGCGGGTCTCCGGGTCGAAGACGTTGCGGTAGTTCATCGCCCGTTCCCGGTAGGGTCGCAATTCGCGAAGACTTTTGCCCAGCGCTTTGCCAAACTGATAGATGCACCAGTCGTTGTAGGCGTACTCCAGGGTGCGTGCCACGCTCTCGTTGATCTTCACGTCGTAGGGCACGTAGCCGAGACGGTTGTAGTATTCGAAACCCATTCGTCCCGTGCTGCCGATAGAGGGATGGTGGGCGTTGGCGCCATGGACGACAGCCTGCCAAAGCGTCTCCGCATCGTAGCCCCGTAGTCCTTTGAGGTAGGCGTCGGCCACAACAGAAGCTGAGTTGTTGCCGACCATACAGTCGCGGTGGCCGGGGCTGGCCCATTCGGGCAGGAATCCACTTTCCTTATAAGCGTTGACAAGCCCCTCTTGCATCAGTCTGCCCATCGAGGGATAGACCAAATCGACAAGTGGCATCAGCGCGCGGAACGTGTCCCAGAAGCCCGTATCCGTGAACATGGCCCCGGGGAGCACCTTGCCATTGTATGGACTATAGTGGATGGTGTCGCCTTGGGCGTTGACTTCGAAGAATATACGGGGGAAGAGCACGCATCTGTAGAGGTTGCTATACAGGGTTCGCAGGTGGTCGGTATTGGCATCGCTGACCTCGATACGGCCAAGCACGTCGTTCCAGCGATCTCGTCCCTGCTGGCGGAGTCGGTCGAAGTCGGCGTCGCCCAGTTCCTTGAGGTTTTGCAGGGCTTGGTCTGCCGAGACAAACGACGAGGCGACGCGCACGCCCACTTGCTCGCCCCGCTTTGTGGCGAAACTGACGGCTGCCACGGCATGGTCTGCGGTGGCACAGTCATCGTCCGAGGCCACGAAATGGTAGTCGGCATCAACGCTTCCTACGTGGGAGACGGTGAAAGGACGGTCAAACTCCAGGACGAAGTAGTTTTTGAAATGGTCGGGTACACCTCCGCTATTGCGTGTCGTGTAGCCCACGATCCTGCGCTTCTCGGGCTGGATGGTGATGGAGGATCCGTGGTCGAAGGCGTCGATCAGAATGTTGGCGGAGTCTGTCGCGGGGAAGGTGAGGCGGAAAAGGGCCGCCCGCTCCGTCGGCGTTATCTCTGTCGTCACGTCGTAGTCGGCCAGATATACCTTATAATAATAGGGCGAGGCCGTTTCTGCCTTGTGGGAGAACCAGCTGGCACGGCGGTTTTCGTCGAAATCCACCTTGCCAACAGTCGGCATGATGGCAAACTGGCCGTAGTCGTTGATCCACGGGCTGGGCTGGTGGGTCTGCTTGAAACCCCTGATTTGGTTGGCGTCGTAGGTGTATTGCCAGCCGTCGCCCATCTTGCCTGTCTGCGGCACCCAGAAGTTCATGCCCCAGGGCAGGGCGATGGCGGGATAGGTGTTGCCTGTGGAAAGGCTAAATTTCGAAGCGCTTCCCACTAATGTCGATACATGATCGACAGGCGTGACGGGCTGCTGGGCCGATAGGCTCGCACTTCCCGCCAGCAAAAGAAGGGCAAGTGCGGATAATTGATGAAACCGTTTCATTTCTTCGAGCGTTATAAGGTTATGTGGCAACTATGCTGCAAAAGTACGAAAAAAAACTGGTTCGTCCGAATGTTTGACACGATAAGGTTGTCGCCATTGCCAAAACTTGCTGCTGGATCGCAGGAATGGTCTGCCTAATAGCGAGTGGGATGCCTGCCGAACAGTTTCCCTGGGTGACTTGGCTGCGAAGGTCCCGTTTCTGGAGACCATCCTCCGACCTCGTTGTCATCCTCCTGCAAACAGTTCGCGGAGCACGGGAAGGGAACGGAGGTCGGGCATGTTGGGTACGTGGAGGCGGTAGTAGGACAGCATGATCCCTGCGATGCGGTTGCGCTCCTCGCGTGTCGGAAGAAAGACGTGCATAGTGGGATAGCTGATGCGCATCAACAACCCGACATGGGCAGCGTCTTCGGGTGGCAGAAAGTCGGGATGGAGCGGACGCAGGGGTGTGAACGTTGCACCACGGAGGTCGAAGTAACATCCCTCGTGGTAGTCTTCGAGGTTGGGCCAGAATCCTAAGAAACGGCTCATGCGCGCCATGAAGACAAGGTGGAAATTGGCAAAACGCGCTTCGGTCTCATCGAGCCATAGCAGGCTGGAACGGATGAAGAGAAAAAGGGGGACGTTCTGCTGTTCGTCGCGTGTGGCGTAGGTGAGAAACTCTGCGAGAAAGAGCAGGATGGCCTGTTTCGACGGATTGATCGGGATGTGAAGGTAGGGCTGGTCTATGCGCACCTCGCGCAAGCGCTGCAAAGAGCTGCGCAGGCGAAAGTCGTAGTCGATGCTCAAAAGAGTTAGGGGCAGGAAGTGCTGGCGTCGTACTCGCCCCCTTGCCGTCTTGGGGATGCGTACGAGAAACGACACGCGTCCTTGTGCCTCGGTGAGTAAGTCGGCGATGATGGCGTTGTCGCCATACTTCACGGTACGGAGCACAATGGCCCGCGTCTTCACTTCTTCCATGTGTGCAAAGGTATGAAAAAAGCCAGACAAACCACCAAGTATTGCAGCTAAGGCACAAAAATATAGTCATTTAGATAATTTTTACTTGGCAATATTTGGCTGAAATGAAAAAAAGCAGTAACTTTGCACCCGCAAAAATTTAGCAGGGGTCCCTTCGTCTATCGGTTAGGACGAGAGATTTTCATTCTCTAAAGAGCAGTTCGACTCTGCTAGGGACTGCAAGAAAATAAAAAAAAGAAGAAAACAAGTAAAGATGGCAAATCACAAATCATCGTTGAAGAGAATCCGTCAGGAGAAGGTTCGCACGCTTCATAATAAGTATTATGCTAAGACGATGCGCAATGCCGTTCGCAAACTGCGTGCCACGACGGACAAGGAGGCAGCTCTGAAGCTGTATCCGACTGTGCAGAAGATGCTGGACAAGCTGGCTAAGACCAACATTATTCACAAGAATAAGGCGGCCAACCTCAAGTCAAGCCTCACGAAGCACATCGTTGCTCTCGGATAAATAAGAACTTTTCAAAGGGTTCTATAAGTCTATAGCACCAACGAAGGCATCCATTGCATATCTATATGATGTGTGATGGATGCCCTTTTGCGTTCCAATGGTTCGTGTCTTGGTGTGTGTGAAAAGCGACAAAGTCGGAAAAAGCTTGGTTCCTAACTGCCTGGGTGGGCGAAAGCGTGGGATTTGGCGATTAAAAATTTCCGTATTCGCATGTTTTTTCGTACCTTTGCGGTCTATAAAAGAAAATGAAGCAACATGGAAGATATTCAGGCTGCCGAACAAAATTATTCGGCCAGTAACATACAAGTCCTTGAAGGTTTGGAAGCTGTGCGCAAGCGTCCAGCCATGTATATCGGCGACATCAGCGAGAAGGGTCTCCATCATCTCATCAACGAGACGGTGGACAACTCCATCGACGAGGCCATGGCGGGCTATTGCAGCCACATCGAGGTGACGATCTGTGCGGATGGATCGATTGTCGTGGAGGATGACGGTCGTGGAATCCCTGTCGATGAACACAAGAAGCTCCACAAAAGCGCGCTGGAGGTGGTTATGACTGTCCTCCATGCGGGCGGTAAGTTCGACAAGGGCTCGTACAAGGTGTCTGGCGGTCTGCATGGTGTGGGTGTGAGTTGTGTGAATGCGCTCTCCACGCACATGATGTCGCAGGTCTTTCGCGACGGCAATATCTACCAGCAGGAATATGAGCAGGGCAAGCCTTTGTATCCCGTGAAGATCGTTGGAAAGACGGACAAGCACGGTACGAGACAGCAGTTTTGGCCCGACGGCACTATCTTCACCACAACGACTTTCAAGTGGGAAATCATCGCACGTC
>OHHT01000683.1_pt1 | contig 11436 bp, 18 predicted proteins | sample 1568061 | NCBI WGS metagenome assembly OHHT01 (sample SAMEA3879550, study PRJEB24766) | human gut metagenome | biome: human-associated habitat; feature: feces | place: USA | collected 1985/1987 | reverse complement strand
CAACAAAATTCGTAAAAGGAGTGAAAAATAATGCCATTTAGAATAAAAGCAAGGGTCATGGCACTCGGACGTTATCAGAACGAACTTATCCCTGAACTTAAAAAGAGAGGTATTTCCACAGAGCCTGGACAGCTTAGTCGTGCTCTGAAAGGTAATCTGACAGGCAAAAAAGCGGACGATATTATTTCCGCCGCAAACGAGATCGTGACCGAATGGGAACACGAGGCTCGGAGAACGTCGTAACCGACAGGAGGTGATAAGTTTGTATGTTATATTCATAGTCGCCATAGTCTTTTTTGCTTCTTAAATGGTTTTCATGGAAGCTGACAGCGGAAAGTCTGATTTATTTTATGGTAAAAAATAATATTGAAATGCCCGATGAACAGAAAGACGAAGCGATAAAAGAAACACTTTATCACTGGTTTAAGATAAAGAGAAAATAAGGAGGATAAAACTATATGACACCAACAGCAGAAATCTTTACAGTCGCAGAATGTATAGAGGGCTGTGACCCCGACATCCGTGTAAAAATCATCGGAAAAAACAAGGACAGAGATACCGACCCAATGTCCGAAACATACTTTGAGGGCGTGGTGGGAGATATCCCGGAACCGCTGAAAAAAGCTGAGATACTGCGTACAGGATACTCATACGGCTCGCAGTGCTCCTGCATTATGGTACCCTTTGGCGACTACAGTGAGGACGAATGCGAAGAAAGCGAATCGCCGATTTTGCAGTTGATTACCAAAGGTGAATTCCACAACTGTGATAAGGCTTACGCCGCATGCTCTTAATGAGTGGATATTTTCCGAGCCAAGCAACAGCAAGGATTTTTTCGAGACAGTGGAAGAATACGAAAAGTATCTCGCAGACACCGAAAAGGCAAGAGATGATCTGTGCAGGAGCATTGCCAAGGCTCTTGGCATCGACTACAAAGGTGTGAAAATAACGCAGAACGAAACCGAGATATTTACGGTAACTCAGATACTGCCGCTGGAATAAGACAAGCAACTGCAGAAATAAGCATTATTGAGGTGATAGCATGAGAGAAGTGGGCTGTAACACAGAGCTTACCGATGATGACAGAAAGCGCATCGAGGAAGATGAAAGCATTATATATGTATTTCACGGCAAAAGAGGCGGCGTTGTTTACGCACACGATACCGTGCTTAAAACTCTTGATGCGGATAGCTTGCAGCGGAATGTTGACCACATGTATGAGGTAGCGAACCAAATCGTAAGAGATTATTGCCGCCGAAAGGCATCGGAAAATACATAAAAAGGAGTAAAACCATGACAGATACAGAATATTACAGCAAAATCGACAAAGCCAAAGATGGTGATGAGCTTATGAGGCTCATTAAACAGAGAGCAAATGATTTTTATAGGCGTATGGTCATTAAAGAGTTTAGGGGGGCTGACAGCATTGCTCTGCTCATTGCTGCAATTAAGCTTAATGAGACGTATCGCAAGTTTTTAAACGATAATGAGGTTGCATTTGCTGAGTATATAGCTGATAGTTTGGAGATCGGCGGCACAAAAGTAGTGATTAGCAACGATGCTGTAAAGGCAGGTGATATCAATGATTAAAAAGCCGACCAAAGCCGAGGCATTACAGCAGCTTTTAGCCGCTATCAAGGTATGCCGCACAGCTTTTAAGGACGATTACCCCAACTTTTGCACAATGCTTGATGCTTGGGAGAGCCGAGCAAAGGACCTGCGCTCGGACTTGGTACATAAGCCATGACGGCGCAGGAATACATCGATGCATGCAACGAGTGTGACAACGCACAGAGGGCGGCGGAACTGCTCCGCATCGGCATACAGCTTGCCGAGGATGACATCAGAGTGCGCAGCATTGCCGAGCGTATGAAAGAGACCATAGAGCGTGAACGGGAAACTATCAAACAATATGCCGAGCAGGTCGAGCGGCTCAAAGCCGAGATTGAGGATCTGACCGCCGAGCTGGAGGACAAGTGCATACAGCTTGCCGAGCTGGGGAGCTTAAGCGCACTTATCGGGCGGCTCGGTGCTGTTGCGCTGCGCTTGGAGCAGGCAGACAAGCCTACCGCTGCCAAAGAGCAGCAAAAAGGAGAGCATACCGCTGCCGATAAGCAGCAGGACAAGCCCACAGCCGTCAAAAAGCAACTGTCCAAAAAAGCGGACAGCAAAAAGCCTAAAAACAAGGAAAGCGGCTTTGACGAGTTTTGGGCGGTCTATCCCAACAAAAGAGATAAGTCCAAGGCTCGTGAGCTATGGCAAAAGCTTGCTCCCGATGAGGCACTCAAAAAACAGATAATCGCTGCCGTTAAGCAGCAGGCAAGGTCTGAAGAGTGGACTAAAGACTGCGGTCAGTATGTCCCGTACCCGTCAACGTGGTTAAGACGCAGGCGGTGGGAGGACGAGCCGACAACCCCGACCGTTGCCGAGAGCGTTGACGGTGTACACTCTTACGATGTTGATAAAATACTTAAGTACTCTAAAAAAAATATACCAAGCTTAAAATAAGGAGTTGGAGACATGGACATTGCAAAAAAAATCAAGTTTAAAAACGCCGGCTATGGCTGGCTTGTTATCGAAAACAATAACATCGGCTACAGGCATTGTAACGGGCCGATGCCCGAAGCAAGCAACGTACTGCACATGATGCTTGCAGATAGAGATGTTCGTCGGCTTGTGAGGGAGTATGCAAGCCACGGCTATGAGCATTGCCGCTACATTGATTGCAAGATTGGTATGTCGGGCTGTGCGGATTTTTATATCAATTTCGTTGAGTTTTTCGGTGGTAAAGCACATATCATCGGTCGCAAAAAACTGTTACACATATCCTGCGCAGATAAGCTTAACGAGGCATTACCGATGATGTTTATAGGCGATTTTATCGACCTTATATCGTACTTGCGTAAAAACAGCGGGCTTGTAGCACCGACAATGGCACGTAAACTCTTGCGCAAGTATAGCGGTGCCAAGTATATATATGAGTGCAAGCCCAATCAGCCGTCGTATCGTCGCTGGGGCGCTGACCTTTTTAAGGAGGTGGACAGCAATGTATAAAATCGCAGTTATAATCGTCTGCGGTGCGGCATTTGGTCTGCTCATATTGCAGACAGCGCAAAATTGCAGCATATCCTTTACAGCCGCAGAAAAAGCCGCCATAAAAGCGGCGGCTAAAGACTTTATGGGAAGGCTCAAAAATGGCATATCGCACAGACGCAGAGATAATCGAGGAGCGTAATGCCCGACACAAGCGGGTGTTTAACGAGGGTAACCCATACGGCTACAGCATCAATCTCAGTAATACGGTGCTGTCTGCTTGGTACAAGAGATATGTCGCCAAGCTCGACCATAAGGACGGAACAGAGCCGTCGGTGCGTATCAGGTGGGAGTGCTCCGTTAAGGCACTCATTGCAAAAAAGTACAAAGAGTTCTATCGGTGCGACTTATGCGAGCCGATAATCGGCTACACCAAGCAGCGTGTAGAGGAGCTGGTGATAGTGTTGGGGGTGGACTATGATGGTGCGTAAAACCGCAAAAAAAGAGGCCGCCCTCAAAGGACGACCCGAAGAAAAACGAAAGAATAAAACTATGTGACGATTACAGTATAGCACATATCGGCTATATTGTTAAGGAGGGTAAAACTATGATAGATACACATACAAGCATAACGGACATAAATCTATCCGTCCGCACACTTACCTTGCTTATGCGTGACGGAATAAATACAGTCGGTGACTACTTAGCAAAGCGTGATGAGCTGGCGGTTTTATACCCATTAAAGGTCAAAGAGGCAGACAAGTGCCTTGACGAGTACAAGGACAGTGAGCGCATCATCGAGTACATAAGCGTTGACAAGATCAAGCCACACCCCGACAATCCCCGTAAGGACGTTGGCGACGTTACAGAGCTTACCGAGAGCGTCAAGCAAAACGGCATAATGCAAAATCTTACCGTTATCCCGACCGACAACGGCGAGTATATGGCACTTATCGGACACAGGCGGCTTGCAGCGGCAAAGGCAGCGGGGCTTGACAAAGTGCCGTGCGTTGTAGTCGGCAATTTGAGCCGTTCGGAGCAGGTATCAATAATGCTTGCTGAGAATATGCAGCGTTCCGACCTTACTGACATGGAGCAGGTCGATGGTATGCAAATGATGCTTGACCTTGGCGACACGGTAAGCACGATCAGTAAAAAAACGGGCATATCGCAAACAACGGTACGCCGCAAATTAAGCCTTACGGAGTACGACCGAGAAGCGGTCAAGGCATCATTTGAGAGAGGCGGTACTTTTGCCGATTATGAAAATATCAAAAAGATAAGAGATAAGGACAAGCGCAACGAGCTTGTTGGGCTTATCGGCACGGCAAATTACACATGGCAATTAAAAAGCGCACTTGACAGTCAAAAAAATGAAGATTTCAAGCGGCAGGTAATTGACTTTTTACAGCCGTATGCCAAGCCTGTCAATGATGTATCCGGTATGCATTATATCTGCTGCTATTATTCCAGTGCATCATCAGCAAATTTAAAATTGCCCGAAAAATATGATAATAGCCGCAACTATTATTATATAGAAAAAGGATACGGAGTGGAATTATACACAGACTATACCGCCGCCGAGCGTGAGGCAATGGATCAGCGCAAAGCTGCATCGGAGCAGGTACAGCAAAAAGCCGCCGAGCGCAAAGAGCGTGCTCGCAGACTTGATACGATATGTAATGATATGTTAAAATCACGCATTGACTTTATGCGCAGTTTCAAGGGTTTGCCGCAGGAAAAAGCGGTGGACAAGCTTTGCATTATCTACGATATCAACAGCATTGTTACAAGCGTTGCCAACTCCGAGGACGGCTATATAGAGAGCTTTAAGCCTGCCGATATAATGAGGGACTTATACCCCGACCAAAAGCCAACCGAGGTGATCGGCAACAATGCGATGATATCGCCCGACAAACAGCTTATCGTAAACTTGCTTGCAATAATAGATGCATTTAGCGATATATCGGCGCACACTTGGCAGGCCGATTATGAGTACAGCGCCAACTTGACAGGCACATACAAGGTGCTTGACTTGCTCGGATATCAGATTTCCGATGTTGAGCAGTCCATACTTGACGGCACGCACGAGGATTATTATAAGGAGGACAAGTCGGAGTGATATACATTTTTCAAAGCGAATTAGACGGCTGCTATAAGCTCTCCGAGTCCGAAAACAGCGTGATGTGTGAAGATACATTTATCGGAGCATATGATCCTGCGAGTGCAGGTGATGCACTCCGCTTCGCACTTGATATGTCGAGAGCTGGCGATTATAACACAGATTATATTAAAGCCAAGACTGAGAAGTTGTTTAACTATCCACCCGATTTTGAGATGGTGTGGGAAACGCTTCGCAAGAGTGAGGAGGATTTGCGTAATGACAAAGCGTGAAAAATTACTGATCATACTTGCACAGATTCCGACTGTGCAGACACTTTCGGAAGAGGCGGACTATCTGTTTGCACACGGCGTAACCGTTGCAGAGCGTGGATATTGGATTTTTAAAAATCGTACAAAACTTATGCCAACAGGTATAGCGAAAGTTACAGAAGACAAGACAGCAATAGTTGTGAAAAAACACATAACAGTTACAGTTCCTTATTGCTCGATATGCGGTGATCATGGTGATGATGAGGGAGATGCAATGCCGTTCTGCCCGAATTGTGGTGCTGATATGAGAGGTGGAGAAAATGAAAATACATAAAAAAGTAAAAAAATTGCGGCTCTAAACAGTAAGTTAGTTAAACTTATAAATCAGCTTAATGACGAAATTGACATTGAGGGCTGCGATTGGCAGGCAGCAACTTTTATTGATGGCTGTACCGAAGTAGACGGACATTTATACCAAGATGGTAATAGGCTTGATAATGGTGGTCGTGCCTCCGATGACGACGATTATTATTGCTGCCAGTATGTCGGCTACTGCGAGGACTGTTATTATGGAACACTGTATTTTAAGACAGGTACTCCGGGACAATTCATTGCTGTTCCGTTTAATATGTAAGTAATCCGCTGCAAAGGATAACGCCGCTTACTGCCATTTGCGGCGCAGCGATTACATATAGGCATAGGGCGAGCAGGTCAGAGCTTGCCCTTTCGCCATCTATACGCATTTATACTATTATAATGTAAAAAAGCAAGGGAGAAAGACCCTTTTAAAGACCCTTGATTAAGGTTTAACATTCGGGACGTTTTTTTTAAAATCTATATATTGGAAGTGAGTGCCAAGTGTATTGTAAAAAGACAAGACAGATCAGAGATGAGATCAGAATCACAAAATTTCATTGCGGTATGTTTGGCAATCATTTACCGAGAAAAGCAAGACGATACTGTAAACGTCAAAGTCAGAAAATGGAGAAGAATAATTCACGGCATACTGTTCAGAACCTCTTTGACCTTATGGCATTGAATTTTGAGGAAGCCGACTGGCATTTATCGCTCACTTATCCGCTTGGAACGATGAAAGAGCTTGAAGAAGCCGAAAAGCATTTGAGCAATTTTCTTAAAAGGCTGCGCCGATACTGTGACAAGATGGGAATAGCATTTAAATATATCACGGTGACGCATAAAGGAAAAAACGGGCAATATCATCATCACATCATTCTTTCGCAGTATATTCCGTATGCGGTGATACAGGCAAAGTGGAAAGCAGATAAAGCCTGCGGAAATGTTCCCGTAAACTCTGTCTTGTGGGCGAATTATGACTATTATGGGCTTGCGGCGTATCTGCTGAAATATGACACCGATACAGGGCAGTTCACGGACGGCATTCACGAGCCGAATAAAAAGCGCTATAAGTGCAGCACAAATCTTGAACGTCCGAAAGATACATACGAGGTAATAAAAGCCGAACGCTGGCTTGAAGAACCGAGAGCGCCACACGGCTGGATAGTAAAGCCGGACAGTGTTTATAACAGCATTGACGAATACACAGGATATCCGTATCAGTCTTATGTGCTGATACCTGACACAAAAAGGAGGATTTGATATGAAGTACTGTTTATCTGAGCAGACGACAAGAAGAGCGTGGGAGCTTGAAAAAGCAGGCCAGAGCCGAACGAAAGTTGCAATGCAGTTTTATGTTTCCGAAAGAACGCTGCAAAGGCTGTATAAATACTACGGTTTAGGCAGTCCTAAGCGTCAAAAGAAGGTGAAAAAGTGAAAAAAGCCTGCCCTTATTGCAATCAGTTACACGAAATAAACTATGTTTGTCCGAAACGTCCGCAGCGGCAGCGAAATAAAGCAGCAAACGCAATAGTCAAATTCCGTAACTCAAAGCAGTGGCAGTATAAGCGGGCGTATATTCGTATGCGTGACCGCAATATGTGCCGCTTATGTGCTATCGGCTACGGCAATAAGCCTATCGCATACGTCAGTGAGGTCAGCGTTCACCACATTGTGCCGCTGTCGGTAGACTTTAACAAGAGGCTTGACGATGACAACCTCATCTGTTTATGCAGCTATCATCACGAGCTTGCGGAAAACGGGAAAATACCTGCAATTTTGCTCAAAAAAATAGCAAAATCCGAGGTTTCTTCCGACCTCACCTAAAAATCAAAGTAGTACCCCGGTATATCACGCTTCTTCGGGGAGAATCTCGGACACCTACTCCTGCCCCTTCGTGAACAAAAAGCTCCCAAAATGAGCAAATTATTTTTTTGTAAAAATGCCTTTTGTTCAAATGTCCGTTTTTGAGCGGCGGTGTATGCTATGATAAAAACAGGGTAAGAGTGGGAGGTGAGCAGATTGGGAAGACCGTCAAAGACGGCGGGCGTTATAAAAGCTGAGGGGAAAAGTCATCGCACGAAGGCGGAGCTTGCGGCGAGGGAGAAAGCGGAGAGATCCGTTCTGAGCGGTCAGCCTTTATGGGAGCGGAAAGAGGTCCGCAGCAACAAGACTGCTCACAAAGAGTTCCTGCGCATATCGAAGCTTATGGCGAACATCGAAAAAAACGATGCGCTGTACTCTTCGGGGATAAACACTTACTGCGAGCTTTATGCGGAGATAGTCGAGCTTGAAGAGGACATAGATCATCTTCGTGAACTCACGAACGAGCTTGAACAGGAATTTAAAAAGCTTGAGGTCAAGGACTTCGAGGCGATAATGTTATTTTCAAAGCAGATCAGTAAACTGAAATCGCAGAAAATAAGCATCGGTGCGGCCATTGACAGAAAGCGGAATATGATGCTTGCAATTGACAAAGAGAACGTTATGACTATCTCGGCGGCTTTGCGAAATATACCAAAGACACCGCAGAAAGCAGAAAATCCGCTGCTTGCTGTCCTTATGGACGATGAGGAGGATATTGACACGCCTGATGCAGGCAGTGAAAAATAACTGTCCGTTTCTCCGCTTGGTTTTATGTTAAGATAAAATCACGGAGGTGAGCAGGTTGACGATAAAAGAGAGTCCGGCATATAAATATGCGTTTTGGTGCATTGACGATACAAACAGAAAAGCGCCGAAATATGTTAAAAAGCAATGCGCCGCCTGGCTGACTATCGTTGACGGAGCAGACCCCGATGCTTATGTTTGTGAAAAGGCTTTCCACAAGATATGCAAGCTTTTAAGGCTTATAATACACCCCGATCTGCACAAGCCGCTGATAAGCTGTATGGAGCGTTATGCCTGGCTGCTCATCGTTGCTGTATTCTGCACGAAGAACAGAGCGGACGGCACTCGGTACTATCGGACGGCTTTGTTGGAGATATGCCGAAAGAATTTCAAGACGTTTTATTCGGGCGTGATCTTCATCATCGGAATGCTGACAGAAGGACTGTTTAGTAGATTTTTTTCTGTTGCGCCCGACCTTAAACTCTCCAAAGAACTTCAAGATGCCATCAAAAAAATAATAAAATCTTCACCCGCTCTCAATGACGGGACAATATTCAAAACTTTACGTAGCGAGATACGCTGCTTGCTGACAGACAGTGTATATACGCCTCTTGCCTATTCCGAAGATAAAATGGACGGAAAAATGGCGTATATTTACCTTGCGGACGAAGCAGGGGCGATGGACGATTATCCAGTGGAAGCGATGCGCTCTTCGCAGATCACGCTGAAAAACAAGCTCGGTATCATCATTTCCACACAGTACCCGAACGACAACAATGTGTTGCTGACGGAAATTGATATGGCGAAGAAAATTCTTGACGGCTTCGGAAATGAGCTGTTGAGCAAGAGATACTTCGCACTGCTGTACGAGCCTGACGATGATCTTCTGACGGGTGAACAATGGCAGACGAACGACCTTGTGATCTATCAGAGCAACCCGGTTGCAGTTGACTACAAATACATTTTCGATGACCTATGCGAAAAAAGGGCGACTGCGGTTTTATACGAAAGCAAGCGTGAAAACTTCCTTTGCAAGCACTGTAATATCCGATACAAGGGACTTGGGGTTGAGGGCTTTGTTGATATTACGCTGGTTCGGGAGTGCCGAAAAGAGGAAGACCTCAGTTTTTGGCGTGACCGCCGTGTATGGCTCGGGCTTGACCTATCGCAGACGGAGGACAACACGGCTGTTGCAATGGTCACGTTCGAGGACGATACTGTTTACGCTAAAGTGTGGGGCTTTATCCCTGCGGACAGCATCGAAAAAAAGACGGACCGTGAGCAGGTCGATTACAGACGGCTTATCCGTGAGGGCGTATGCTTTGACTGCGGTGACAGAATAATTGACTATGGCTTTATAGAGGATTTTATTTTATCAATTACCGAAAAATACGGTGTTGATATCGTACAGCTCGGATTTGACAAATACAATGCGATATCGACGATCCAAAAGCTTGAAAGTGCGGAAAATCCGATAGAGTGTGTCGAGATAGGGCAACATTCAAGATTTTTGCACCGCCCGACCAAGCTTCTGAAGGAATCCATACTGCACAAGACGTTCCGATATGACAAAAACGAGCTGCTCGAAATAAACTTTGAGAACGCACGATGCACCGAGGACACAAACCTCAACAAATATGTCAACAAGAAAAAAAGCGCAGGCAAGGTCGACTGTGTTGTTGCGCTGATAAATGCAATGTATCTGATGCAGCTTGAAATGGAATCGTCCGTTTCGTGGGGTGCGCAGGTATTCTGATGAAGAGGAGCTAAGAGAATGGGTTTATTCAGAAAAAAGGAAGAGAGAGCAGCAGAAACTACTGCGGTAACGGACGAAGAGAGCCTTCTGAAAGCGTTCATCGGCGGCACGTCGTATATCGATAAGACTTCGGCTATGGAGATACCTGCGGTTCAGGCGTGCGTTGACCTTATTTCCGATGTTATTTCGACTTTGCCGATTTGTCTTTATGAAGAGAAAAAAGGCGAGGTAAAAAAGATAACCGATGATATCAGAGTGCATCTGCTTAACAAGGACACGGGCGATGTACTCAACGGAACGGCACTGAAAAAGCTGTGGGTACTTGATTATTTTCTCGGAAAAGGCGCATATACATACATTGACCGTGACATTTATGGCAATGTCAAGGGTTTATATTACGTTGACGAATCAAGAGTGAGTATTGTTCCGAATGTTGACCCGATTTTTAAAGACTACACGATCTCTGTAAACGGAAAGGGTTACCTCAGAAGTGACTTCGTCAAAATCTTACGCAAGAGCAAGGGTGACGGTAAGGGGACGAGCGTTATCAAGGAAAGTGAGACGCTGCTGCTTGTGGCGTACAACACTATGAAGTATGAAAATGCCATAGTCAAAAAGGGTGGAAACAAGCGAGGATTTCTTACATCGCAGGCTCAGCAGAGCAAGGAATCGATGAAAGCTGTAAAGGCTGCTTGGGGAAGAATGTTTTCCAACTCTCAGGACGCAGAGGACAACATCTGTGTTCTTAATGCAGGAATGGACTTCAAGGAGGCTTCGGCGACATCACTTGAAATGCAGCTGAACGAAAACAAGAAGACCAATTCGGACGAAGTATGCCGCTTATTCTGCGTTCCTCCGTCAATATTCTCGGCTGCGGACGAAAAGGCAAAACAAGCTTTTATATCCAACTGTATAACGCCGATGCTGAATATGATCGAGGCGGCTCTTGACAGCGATCTTCTGAAAGAAAGTGAAAAGACTGACAGATATTTTGCTTTTGACACAAGAGAGCTGACAAGGGGCAATATATCGGAACGCTACCGTGCGTATGAGATAGGACTTAACAACGGATTTTTACAGCTTTCCGATGTAAGAGATCAGGAAGACCTTCCGCCCATTGACTTCCCGTTTATCAAGCTTGGCGGGCTTAACAATGTATTCTATGACCCGATTGAAAAAACGATATACACGCCGAATACGAACGAGACGGCTGTTATGGGCGGTAATGGAGCTTCGTTGTTTGGGAAGTCAGATGAAAATAATTTACTTCCAAATGAAAACAGTGCTGATATAGTTGAAGGATCGGGAAG
>OHHT01000664.1_pt1 | contig 11667 bp, 7 predicted proteins | sample 1568061 | NCBI WGS metagenome assembly OHHT01 (sample SAMEA3879550, study PRJEB24766) | human gut metagenome | biome: human-associated habitat; feature: feces | place: USA | collected 1985/1987 | reverse complement strand
TATACTCGACGACTGACAGCCCTGCCGTTAACATTTATTATTAAACAAGCTCTTAAATTTGCAGTGACAAAACAGACGCAGGCTCTGTGGCGTTAATAACACATAAACGTAAAGACGAGATATGAAAGTATTGGTAATCGACGGCAGCCCTAACATTCACGGGTGCACCGACCGCGCCCTTCAGGAAGTGGAGAAGACGTTGGCTGAAAACGGCATCGAAACGGTGCGCGTGAACGTGGGAAATAAGGATGTGCGCGGTTGCATCAGCTGCCGCACATGCCGGACTACAAACAAGTGCGTGTTCAACGACCTGGTTAACGAGACGGCCCCGCTGCTGGCGGAGTGTGACGGCGTCGTGGTGGGCTCGCCCACATACTATGCCGGGTGCAACGGCCAGCTGCTGGCGTTTATGGACCGTCTTTTCTATTCCACCGCGACGGCTTTCGACAAGACGATGAAGGTGGGAGCGGCCGTCATCTCATCGCGCCGCGCCGGATCGACGTCGGCCTTTGATGAGATCAACAAATATTTCACCATCTCATCGATGCCGATAGTGTCGAGCACCTACTGGAATGAGGTGCACGGCCATGTGGCGGCCGACGTGGAGAAAGATGCCGAAGGCCTCCAGACCATGCGCAATCTCGGCCGCAACATGGCATTCCTGATCAAGGCCATAGCGTCGGCCAAGGCAGCCGGCGGCGTGCCTCAGCAGGAGCGCGGTGTGTTTACCAACTTCATCAGAGAGTAAGATCCATTCCGCTCAAATCCGGGGATTGTAAAGAATGACTGTAGCATGACGGTATTTCACCAGATGCTTTTGTGTGCGGCCGGCCTCGGGCTGGCATCGCTTGTCGGGTCGACAGTCGGGCTGGCGGTCAGGAAGATACCTCACCGCTGGAACGACATCTTTCTGGGCTTTTGCGCCGGCATGATGCTCACGGCATCGCTGGCATGCCTGATAATGCCGGCTCTCGAGATGGTCGGCCCCGGCGGCTGGTGGCAGCCGCTGACCGGTGTTGCTGCCGGTGTGCTGCTCATATCGCTGCTCGACCGCATCACGCCGCATCTGCATCATCTGACGGGGCTGGAGCCGGGCCGGGAAGAGGCTCACAGTCCGCACCGGAAGAGCATCGACCGCGTGCTGCTGTTTGTGGTGGCGATAGCGATACACAAATTTCCCGAAGGCCTGGCGGCGGGCGTGGTGTTCGACGGCGAGAATATGGGCAATGCCTACACGGTGGCCATCACCATAGCGCTGCAGAACATTCCCGAAGGAATGGTAGTGGTCACGCCGCTGCTGATGATCGGTGTAGGCTATCTGAGGGTGACGCTGGTGGGGCTGGCTGTGGCGCTGATGGAGATAGCGGGTGTGCTGTCGGGCTATTTCCTCGGCGATATCTCGGCGGCGTTCCTGCCGGCCATGACGGCGATAGCGGGCGGGGCGATGCTGTATGTGATCAGTGACGAGATGATCCCCGAAACCCACAGCCACGGCTTCGAGAAGCAGGCCACCTACGCCCTCGTGGCAGGCGTGATGTGTATGCTCTATATCCAGATGTTTGTGTGATTTCCCTCCCGCTGGCTTGCACGATTGCGGGTGTAAGGCACTTGTCAGGAGGCCTTGTGCGGGTCGATGTCCTCCTCTTTGAATATTACGCGTGAGCCGGACGTCTTGCCTTTGTTGTCCTCAACGTAGCCCAGCTCGTCGAGCATACGGTTCATCTCCTCCCAAGTGAAGTCACTTGGCAGAGTAGCAAACCGCTCAATAAGTTTTTCTTTAGTTCCCATTCATCTAACAGACCAAAAGCAGCTATGTTTTCAGTAGCAAAACAAATCCCCGGCGCGCGAGTCGGCTCCGTTTTGCGCTAAAACTTATTGATGAAAAATCACCGGTTTTATTCAATAGAATCGCTGTATTATCTAAAAAAGACACCTTGAGAGGCGTGAAAAATTTGTGCTGAAGTCTGGGAACTCTATGATGGGGACCCCAGCTAAAGCTTGTAAGCATAAACAAAAATTTTTACTTTGCTGACGGCCGGGCTGACCCGAAAAGCTGTCGCCGAAAATATTTGGAGAGGGATGGGTATGGGGAAGGGAGGGGATGGGCACAAAAAAATCGCTGAGACTAAGGGTAGTTTCAGCGATTTGTTGATTGGCTTGGTGACCCCGGTGATTTCGAGGTTATTTCATGCAACAGCACTGGTTGTCAGAGGTTTAAGAGCGAGAGCATTGAGCCGACTCACTAATGGCTCACTCCGCTACTTCAATGTTCTTCGCCGTTCTGTCATATCGGCAATGCAAAGTTAGTAATTTCTCTCCAATCCTCAAAGAGCCAAAGCGTTAAAAATTCTTCGGACTCACGACTATTGAAATTTAATGGCTCACGGTTCAAAATGCCCAAAACGGCATGACTGAAGATTGCCGGATTACACCCGACTCACGGCGACAAATATGTCAAAATACGGCAATATCATGATTCATCGCTTGCTCTTCAGTATCTCATCAGTCAGCAAATGAACGGTTGATGATGGATTGGTGTATGCCTCTTTTGTTTTGGCTCTGGCGGCGGCTGTTTCTATCCCTTCAATCAAGACTTTTTTCATCGCCGCAGAGAAGTCGCCTTTTGAATATTCCGCGTCGATTGCCTTCAATCTCGTAAGACATTCCGCCGATGATATTTCGCGGCTTACATCATTATAATGGAGCAGGAACCAGTATTCGATACACGGATTGGAAAGCAGGAGTGTGGCGTCCTTTATCTTCCTCAAATGTTCCAGCATGCCCGGCACATCAAGGTCGAACATCAGAAATGTCTTGTCGGCTGATGTTGTAAACCTCTCCCTTTTGCATCTGTCGATATACGGCTGGGATATATTGGAATCGCTCACTCTTGCAATGATTTCAACCGGCACACGAAAACTGCGGCGCAGCAAATCAACGTATGCCGCCTCTGTTTTCCCTTCGCAGAAAACGAAGAATGTCGGATTCATTTTCTTGCCTCTCGGCTGTTTCGCTTTTCGTGCCATAGTCAGATATTTTCAAATTCGTTGACATAAGGCACGGCGTCGAAACGACCCTGGAGATATGCTTTCTCCAGATCCATCTTCTCGCGAAAGTCCTTGTAATCAAAAAGTGAATAAAGGTCACTGGAGCCGTCATCGCGCTTGTTCACAAAGAAAATCTGGTCTTTGCGGAAGCGTGTCATGTCGAGCAGATGGGTGTTGTGCGTCGTAAATATGAGCTGCGCCGACCTGCTGTTGTGGAACAGGTTGATGAGATACTCAACAAGCCGGGTGTGCAGGCTCGTTTCCACTTCGTCAAGAAACATTGTCTTATTATTGCGGACAACATCCATTACCGTGAGCATTATCCTGAACAATATTTTTGTACCTTCGGATTCTTCCGTATTGAAGTCAAACGGAAGTGAAGGATTGCGGCGATGGAATGTCGTCAGTTCGCCGTCTTTGTATGAAAACTCCACAATGTCGCTGTCAGCGGCTTTAAGAACGCGAAGAACCGCATCCTTATTGTCTCCGAGAAATCTGTCTGTCACCACAGATGTGTTGCCGCGATAACTGAACACAAGCTGCTCGTTGAACCATCGGTAAATCTCCTTTGCCTTGTCACGATCCATCTGGCTTGCACGCGACAGGAAAAGCGTTTTGCGAGAAGTATTCGACGCAACATCCATCGGGCGCCGTATTACGGTCGTAAACTCATATTTCTCCTTCTTCCCTCCGGAGTTACGCTCATCACGAGAGAATATCAGAGCCTTGCGCCCTTTGGGATAATAGTACAGGCTTTCGGTAATGATTTCCTCACGGGTGCAGGAAAAAGAATATTCATGTTCTATCCCGTTGACGATAAAACGTATGTAGAACTCACTCGGAGCATCATTCCCGCCAAATTTGAAAGGCTTAAAATCAAAATTGTCCCCTTCATTATAGTTATGGGAGTCGAGAATCATATCAACAGCGGCCTTTACAGCCTTGATTATGTTGCTCTTACCGGAAGCGTTTGCGCCGTATATGGCAACCGTTTTCAAAAGCCGTTCATTGCCGACACTGAAAGTATTGCCGTCAAGCGCGCGGGCTTCCTTTGTCTGTATATTGGCGGCCTGCAAGTCAAGCGTTATTTTCTCGTTAATCGAGAAAAAGTTGGTGAGAGTGATTTCTAATACCATTTCAAATGCTGTATTTGGAATTATTTTGCAAATATAACACTTTAATTCGGATTTTAGATTATTCAGCCATAAAAATCTTTGTCGTTTGTCAGGCACTGCGAAAACTGCGAGAGGTGTGGCTGCTCACGGTGTTGTCGTCGGCTATGCCGTCAGAGGGTGACGGCGAAGCAGGCTTCACTGACACCCTCCGACCGCACACCGACTATGGGAGCCGGCTGAACACCGGCTGCCTCATACGCCTTGTGAGATTGCGACAGGGATGTCGCACACACAAGACTTCTAATCGACAGCCCGTGTTCTTAACGCCTGCTCATTGATAAGGAATTTGAGCCGCCTCGCCACTCTACGTTTGTTACGGCCCACGGCGGCAAAGAACGTGTCGCTTACGATCCCTCCATAAATTCCGGGGTCGTCCCCGACACATACATTGCCTTATACCGGGGCTGTCATAGCGGTTTCTGATGAAAGTATAGACATTATCATCGGTGAGAGAGTATGACATACATTAGCTTCGGGCATATTTATGGACATTGCTATTATCTTACGGATAGCATTTTCTGTATGTCTGTCGTTCAGTGTCACCTCATGGGGCGATGCCAGCTCTATGTTTCGTGCGGATTATAATCATAGTTCAAAGTCTGTTCGCTCGGAGTTGATGAACACGCCGGGACGGGGTATTCTTTTGCATTCGCCTGAAAAAATCTCCACAGCTCCCGGTGGTCGGTAGTATTTTTTCCGGCAAGAGCCGAACATCCCTTTTTCTCCCGTCGTGCCTACCGGTAAACGAGCGAACAAACTTCAAACAGCGATTATACGCATTAAAAAAATATCGCTTTATGACACTAAACGACAGACATATCAACAAAACGAGCTTCACTCCTTCTCCAGCTCATACCGCATTAAAAAAGGCGGCAAGAGTAATAGGGATTATAGCAGGTTTGATTGTCGGGGTGCTTCTTTGGGCGATACTGAAACCGATTTGCCGAGGTGCTGGGTGGATAATCTCAATCCTCACGGCAGCGGGGATAATCTATTGGATAACGACACTCTAAAATATTTACGACTATGGCAACGAACACAATGAAAGGAACACAAGCGTTCCAAGACACAATCGCCCGGTATCTTATGGCAAGGGCAGAAAACGACCCTCTCGTAGCGGTCAGGCTGGCAAATCCCTCCAAGACGATGGAGCAGTGTTGCGCCTATATCATCGGAGAGGTCAAGAAAAGCGGTTGTTGCGGTTTTACCGACGATGAAATTTTACGGCTCGCTTAATTGGGATGACAATCCTCCCATCAACGGTTTCTATGAAACAATGATGTCGATTGCCCACCGTCAGATGGAGGAAATGCGTCTGGAGCAGGAATCGCAGAAAGCGGCAGAGGCAGCGGGTATCGCTCCCGGAGAAACATACATCGAAAAGACCGAAGGCGATTTCATACCCGGCGGCCGGCCCCGTCAGCCGAAAGTCACGGCAATACCTATCGAGCCGAAAGCCCCGGAGCGCGATATGTCGCCCCGTCCTTTCTCGGAGGACATTCAGTTCTTCCACCATAACGGTTCTATGGTCGTCGATGGCGGTCAGCTCGGTTTCCTGTCCGATATGCGCAAGAACGGAGCCATCTTCACACCTCTGGCAGTCAAGCCGGAGCAGGAAAAACGCGCCATGCTGTATGTAACCCTCTCGGAAACATATCAGAAGCTCTATAACTATGAGGCGGAGACGCATGAAGCGTCGGAACATCTGCGCGAACATCTCAACCAGTATTACGATGAGTTTGTGGAGCGTTACGGCAACCTCAACGAGAAGCAGAACGCCAAGTTCATCCTTATGGACGCCAATGGTCGTGACGCACTGGCTTTGGAGCGCGGTGAGAACGGTCAGTTTGTCAAGGCTGACATCTTCGACCATCCTGTTTCTTTCTCCATCGACGAGGTTACTTCGGTCGATACTCCTATGGAGGCACTCACAGCTTCGCTCAACAAATACGGCGAGGTCAATCTCGAATATATGTCGTCATTGGTGGATATGTACGAGGAAACCCTTACCCAGAATCTCGAAGGACACATATATTATAATCCTCTCGTGGAGAACTACGAGATAAAAGACCGCTTCATCGCAGGTAATGTCGTTGCTAAAGCTGAACAAATCAGGGCGTGGATTGAGCGTGAGGAAGAACGGATAAAGGACTTCCCCGGTTATGACGGGATTGAACCGTTTATAGCTCTGTCTAAAGATTCCCTCAAAGTTCTGGAGGAAGCGCGGCCCCGTCGCATCGGGTTTGATGAACTGGACTTCAATTTCGGCGAAAGGTGGATACCGACCGGGATATACTCAGCCTACATGAGCCATCTCTATGAAACCGACATAAGGATTGCCTATTCATTCTCGATGGACGAGTATTCATGTGACGCTTCCCGCAAGAACATGAAAATCTGGGAGGAATTTTGTGTCAGGGGTTACTACCGGGTCTATGACGGCATGAGCCTTCTGAAACACGCCCTTCATAACACCGTGCCGGACATAAAGAAGTCAATCGGCAAGGACGATGACGGCCACGACATAAAGGTGCCGGACAACGAGGCGATACAGCTTGCCAACAGCAAGATTGACGAGATACGCAATGGATTCAGCGAATGGCTGGAAGCCCAGTCGCCGGAGTTCAAGGAAAAACTCGTTGACCTCTATAACGACAAGTTCAACTGCTTTGTGCGTCCGCAATATGATGGTTCGCATCAGACCTTTCCGGATCTGAACATGAAAATTCTCGGAGACCGCTATGGAATCAACTCCATTTATCAGTCGCAGAAGGACTGTATATGGATGCTGAAACAGAACGGCGGCGGTATTTGCGATTTTGAGGTTGGGTGTGGTAAAACGCTGATAATGTGCATCGCAGCGCATGAAATGAAGCGGCTCGGACTTGCTCACAAACCGATGATTATCGGTCTGAAAGCCAATGTCGCAGAGATTGCCATGACCTATCAGAGTGCCTATCCCAACGCCCGGATACTGTTCGCCGATGAAAAGAGTTTCAAGGCTGACAAGCGTGTGGATTTCTTCAACAATATCAAGAACAACGACTATGACTGCGTTATCATGTCGCACGACCAGTTTGGAAAAATACCCCAGTCGCCAGAGATGCAGCAGCAGATTCTTCAGGCGGAGCTTGATACGGTCGAGGAAAACCTCAATGTCATCAAGGAGCAGGGCCATGACATAAGCCGTGGCATGCTAAAAGGTCTGATAAAGCGTAAGGAGAATCTGACCGCCAAGATAGCGACCATACAGTACCAGATGGAGCAGAACAAGGATGCTGTCGTTGATTTCAAGCAGATGGGCATCGACCACATTTTTGTGGACGAGTCGCATCAGTTCAAGAATCTAATGTTTAATACCCGGCACGATAGAGTTGCAGGACTGGGCAACTCGGAAGGCTCACAGAGAGCGTTGAATCTTCTCTATGCTATCCGAACCATCCAAGAGCGAACCGGCAAAGACCTCGGAGCTACTTTTCTCAGTGGCACAACCATATCCAACAGTCTGACGGAGCTGTATCTGCTGTTCAAGTACCTTCGTCCGAATGAACTTGAAAGGCAGGATATCCGCTGCTTCGATGCGTGGGCGGCAATCTTCGCCAAGAAGACAACGGATTACGAGTTCAATGTGACCAATCACATTGTGGCGAAGGAGCGTTTCCGCTACTTCATCAAGGTACCGGAATTAGCGGCGTTTTATAACGAAATCACGGATTATAGGACTGCGGAGGATGTGGGTGTTGACCGTCCTCACAAGAACGAGATTCTTCATAATATCCCGCCGACACCGGCGCAGGAGGCTTTCATCGAGAAATTGATGAAATTTGCCGAGAGTGGCGATGCCACAATTCTCGGTAGAGCACCATTGTCTGACACCGAGGAAAAGGCGAAGATGCTTATAGCCACGGACTATGCCCGTAAGATGGCTCTTGATATGAGAATGATTGACCCGTCATACGAAGATGACCCGAACAACAAGGCCAGCCATTGCGCAAAGATGATTGCAGAATATTATCGCAGATACGACGCCCAGAAAGGTACGCAGTTTGTTTTCAGCGACCTCGGCACTTACAAGCCCGGCGAGTGGAATGTATATTCCGAAATCAAGCGCAAACTGATTGAGGATTATGGCATACCACCGCATGAAATCCGCTTCATTCAGGAATGTAAGACGGAGCGAAGTCGCAAAGCTGTCATTCAGGCTATGAATGACGGTGATGTCCGTGTTCTTTTCGGCTCTACGAGTATGCTCGGAACAGGCGTAAATGCCCAACGCAGAGCGGTTTGCATCCATCATCTTGACACGCCGTGGCGTCCTTCAGACCTCACTCAGAGGGATGGCAGAGCCATACGCGCCGGCAACGAGATTGCCAAGTTATACGCTGATAATAAGGTGGATGTAATAATCTATGCCGTCGAGAAGTCGTTGGATTCCTACAAGTTCAACCTCCTTCACTGCAAGGCAACCTTCATCGACCAGCTCAAATCCGGCGCACTCGGAGCGAGAACTATCGACGAGGGCGCAATGGACGAGAAGAACGGCATGAATTTCTCGGAATACATGGCTATTCTCAGCGGAAATACAGACCTGTTGGAGAAAGCAAAACTCGAAAAGCGCATTGTGGCGTTGGAGAGTGAGCGCAAATCCTTCAACAAGGGCATCAGCGATTCCCGGTTCAGGCTCCAGACCATCAGCCACGACATTGCCAACAACGAGGCTGCGATTGAGAGAATGAAAGCAGACTATGCCCGGTACGAGGCGGTTGTTCAGCGAGATAAGGACGGCAATCCAGTCAACAGCCTTGTACTTGATGACTGCAAGTATAAGGACGAGCAGAACATGGGCATCCATCTGCAAGGATTGGCTCGCAAGACCGATACCCACGGCAAATATGTCCGTGTCGGCGAGGTCTATGGTTTCCCGATAAGCATTATCTCGGAGCGCACTCTCGTTGACGGTAAAGAGGTAGTCCAGAACCGCTTTGTTGTCGAAGGCAACTACAAATACAAGTTCAACAACGGCTTCATCGCCATGAGCGACACACACGCCGCCTGCATGAACTTTGTCAACGCTCTGGAGAAGATACCGGGCATCATAGCACAATATGAGGAACGGACAGCCAGACTCAAAGCCGATGTTCCTCAGCTCGAAGCCATCATCTCGAAGCCGTGGGGCAAGGAGGATGAACTGAAACAGCTCAAATCCGAACTTGCCGCGCTTGACCGAAAGATTACGGCTGAACTTGCGCCAAACCATGAGGAAAAAGACGGTGTTGAGAACAGCCAGACCGCCGCGCAGACAGTCGATGCGCCCTCTCAATCGGAGGACGCTAAAAAGAGTATGGTCGCGGAACCGGCCACAGACTATGCTGTCCCGCGCAGATTCAGTGCCGTGCCGGAAACAGGAATACCGAGGCACGCCGGAAGAAGAATGTAAGAGAGACAGGGAGCATACGGTCAATCCGGTATGCTCCCTGCCTTATAAAATGAAGGACGCTCCTCAAGTATGCTGTCTTGCGACTCGCCTGAGGAGCTTATTATCTTTAAGGGTTTGAAAAAAGAGCGGCGAGTTGCCGCTCTTTCCAATCGACTACTGTCGGTTTCTAAAATCGTTGCTTTCGCACTCGAAGTATTTCGTTAAAGAGGAAACTACCCTTTGTGGATACAAAGTTAAGAATAAAATCTTTATCCCACAAATAACTAACGCATTTTTCGGAGAAAAAGTTTTAATGGGATTGTTAATGAGGTATTATCTTGAATCCCAATCTCGCCCCCTTGTAGGTGTAGATATGTTTGGCGATTACCTGAAATGCCGGATTCGGTCTTTCGGGATTAAGCACATACCGGCTTATGGGATATGCAATAAGGTCGGCAACCTGCAATCCGATGATGTTGTCGGCTTTGTACTGGAACTTGAAATTCTTGATTCGGTCCGTCAGTCGCTCAGGTGTTATCCATTTGGTGCCTGTCACACGCAGTCCGTTGTAATATTTCAACAGCATCTGGTTCTGATTGGGATTGCGGCGCTCGACAATTATTGACAGCTTGCAGTTGCCGTTATCGCAGTCGTCCATGTGAAAAATGGCACGTTCAATCAGATATTTGAGTGAAAGACCATACACATCCTCCCCGGTATTGAATCTTTCTACAAACGGCTCTTTCAGTATGCAGCAGCAAACTATCACATAGATGTCTTCGGTGCCGAGTATCTCATTTATGCGTTCATAAAACCGTTCTTTGACGGTCGTGTCAAGCAGATTGACGAAAGCGCGGCTGTGATTCCTGATTTCTCTGGAATGGAAAATTACGCTCTCGTCCTGCCAAAGCTCCCTTTTCAGACCGTTGATTTCATTCTCCAGCCATTTCAGTTTATCCGATGACACGAGTATGCCGCACAATGTGAACATCGGGAAAGTCCTGTCGTACTTTTCCAGATTCGGGTCGCCGCACTCGTCTATGAACAGCGTATAGTGTTTCCTTCTTTGCTCAATCTCCATAATAATCTACAAAGTTAATAAAAAAGCGGCAATATCGTATGGTTTCGGAATTTACAAATATATATTCGGCGAAAATGTACCGTGTTACACTTTCGCCGAACAGACTGTGTGCGCTGATGAATCAGCGGCGTTTGAGAAAATGTTTCAACAGCGGGTCGGCTGCGATGCGTTTAATCTCGTCGAAGACGATTTTCTTGACCTGCCTCTTGATGCCGTCGTAATTGTCCTGTATGGTGCGCTGCATCACGCACTCTCCGGTTGCTTTGTCGATGAAAGGGTTTATGACCGGAATATCCGCATATCGCGCGGTCTCCGCCTTGACCTTGTCGTTGTCAACAACGATTTCCGCATGAAAGATCTTCTGTTCAATGCGCTCGTCAAAATTGTCGCTGACTGCCCCGACGAACATACCCTGTGTCAGCGTCGATATTTTGCTCGGAGGAATAAGGCTGTCCATCTGGGTGTTGAATGAGTGGCTCACATCCTGCCGGTTTACCGATATGGACTGTCGCTTCTGCAATACCTTTCCGAACCGTTCAGAGAGTGTCTTGGCTGTTTCGCCGACAACCTGGCCGGAGAAGATGTTGCCGACAGTATTCATCACAACCGCCGCCTCCTTGTCGCCATAATCGCGTTTAAGCTGCGAGAAGTCCTGAAAGCCGAGACACACGGCAACCTTGTTGCTTCGCGCAGTGGCGATGAGATTGTCCAGACCCTTGAAATATATCGTCGGTAATTCATCTATTATCACAGCGGATTTGAGCCTGTTCTTCTTGTTGATGAGCTTGACGATGCGGGAATTATACAGGCCGAGTGCGGCGCCATAGATGTTCTGGCGGTCGGGATTGTTTCCGACACACAATATCTTAGGCCGCTCCGGATTGTTTATGTCAAGCGATAACTCACTGGCGGACATGACCCAATAGAGCTGCGGGGAAATCATCCTCG
>OHHT01000663.1_pt1 | contig 11689 bp, 8 predicted proteins | sample 1568061 | NCBI WGS metagenome assembly OHHT01 (sample SAMEA3879550, study PRJEB24766) | human gut metagenome | biome: human-associated habitat; feature: feces | place: USA | collected 1985/1987 | reverse complement strand
CTGAGAGAGGAGCTTGATCCACTCGTTGAGGGTCTCAATGGCATTGTAGCCCCATTTGTTGACGGAGATAGCCACGGCGTTGAAGCCGCGGTTGTGGAGCACTTGGACCGTCAATGTCGAAGCGTACCATTTGTCGAGGTTGGGCACGTCGGGGTTGTCGACATCCTGCTGGGAGGCAACGGACGAAACGTCGTACCATTCGCAGTCGGCGTGCGACAGGTCGAACGACAGCTCGCTGGTGGTGCGGTGGTCGTAGGCGTTGTCGGCGATGAGGAAATCGCCGGGCTGCACGGGGTATTTGGTGCCGTCGCCCGGAACGGTGTAGACCGACCATGCGGCCACCGATTCGTTCATGATGTCGGGGGTGTAGTCGCGTTTGGTCGTGGTGTTGAAGTCGCTCTCGAAGATGGAGATGCCGTCGGCGTAGATCACGTGGTCACTGTTGTTGTAGAGCTTGATGTAGTCGTCGCCGCGGTGCTGTGCGCCGGTGGATGTGGTAGTGCCTGTGAAGAATACTTCGGCGATGATGAGGTCGTCGGACTCGATGGTGTTGAATGCCTGGAGCGACACACTGTTGTTGCCGGCCTTGATCTCCACGCTCTGGCGCTGTGCGCGCACTGTCGATTCAACGCCGTTGGCCAGACGCACCTGTGCGGTGTAGGTGATGTCGTAGAGACCGGGCACCACTTCGATGTCGTCGGCCGAGCTGAATGTCTGTACGTTGTTGTTGCTGACGTTTTTAAAGGTATAAAGCTCGCTGAGAACGGTGGCCGAGGTCACCTCCGACGGGAGCTGGATGCTGAGCGTCACGGGATAGACGGGCACGGGATCGTCGTTGTCGGAGCATCCCGTGAATGAAGCAGCGCCTGTCGTGAGGACGGCTGCAAGGATGAATTTTGAAAGGTTCATGAGTGTTGGTGTTTTGTTATTGTTATTATTGTTGATTTGTCGTTATAGCGTGAGGGTGGCCTCCATTCCGAAATAGGCTTCGGAGGTGCGGCGGATGGTGAGTCCGTTGGATTTATAGTCGGGGAGATAGTCGATGATGCGGTTGACAAAGGCCGAGATGCGCAGGAAGCGCCCGATCTGTTTGGTGGCCTTGAAGTTGAGGTAGAGGGCTATGGGCACGCGCTGGGTGTCGAAGAGGTTGTCGGAGAAGTCGCGCACGAGCTGGGCGAGCATCGGGTCGGCGGCCGCGGCCTCGCGGTCGTAGGGGTAGATGTTGCCGTCGGAGGCGAGATAGCTCACGGGGACGCCGTTTTCGCGCATGCGGCGTGTCTTGGTCCACCACATTACCTGGACGGTGGTGGTGAAGATCAGGCCCCAGCGCGGAATCTGCGTGTCAAACATGAAGTTGGTGTTGAACTGGTCGTTGACGCGTCCGTCGTCGGTGTCGTAGATGCCCACGTAGCGGTCGCTGACTGCTGTGTTGCCGATCACGGTGCCCACGGGATAGAAGAGCATCTGCGAGTTGGAGTAGCGGGTGTGAAGCCATGCTCCGGTGACGGTGAGCGCGGTGCGCAGCGGCTGCCAGCGGGCGGTCCTGAGGGAGAATTCGATGCCGCGCTTGTCGATGCGCGAGCCGTTGGTCACGCGGTTGTAGCCGTCGAGGATCTGCATGTCGGTGTAGGGGAGATTGTCGAGCGAGGGCGGGGCTGTGAGCGTAGAGCCGTCGATGGCCGAGGCGTCGTAGCGGCGGAAGGTGTAGGTGTCGTAGACGGCCGAATAGCGGTAGCCGGAGTTGAGGTGCTCCTGGAAATAGGTCACCGACAGCTTGTTGCCGCCCCATTCGGCGCCGAGGCGCACTTCCCATTTGCGGTTGCGGGCGGCGCGCAGGTCGTAGTTCGTCGGGTCGGTGATGTAGGTGCGCAGGTTTACGCGGGAGAGGTTGACCGGGTCATTGACGTTGAAATAGCCGAGCTGCACGAAGTCGGAATAGTGCACCTGCGGGAAGAGATAGTCGAGCGTGGGCAGCTTGGTGGTGAGGCCGTAGCCGGCGGCAATCGAAAGGGTCATCGGACGGTCGCCGGCGAAGAACGACGGTAACTGCCATTGGGCGTTGATGCGCGGGTCGATGCAGGGGCGGCCGGAGAGATAATAGCGGCTGTCGAGCGCCGGCATCGTCATGAAGCGCGCTCCGAGCTGCAGCTCGAGCTTGTTGGAGCCGATAAGGGCCGTGACGCCGTCCTCGACGAAGGCCGAGACGATGTGCATGGCGGGGACGTCGCTGTAGGCGCGCGGACGCGTGGTCCACCCGCCGGAGAGCGGACGGTCGGGATCGTAGATCTGCCCGCGGCCGTAGTTCTTGGAGAATGTCCATTCGAGGCCGACCTTGTAGGCGTGGAGCCAGGTGCCGGTCGATACGGAGCCGTTGGCTTTCAGCTTGGCAAAGATGTCGACCGGTTTGCCGTCGACGCGGAAGTCGGCGAGATATGATTTCAGGATGTAGTGCCCGTCGTGAACGCCCTCCTCGGTCGATGTCGGCGCTATGGTGGTGCCGTTGGGGCTGACGTCGAGGATGCGGGTGAGGCGGTCGCTGACGTAGGATGCCGAGGTGCTGAGCCCTACGGATTCGAGCCATGACAGGCGCGGGAAGGTGAAGGTGACGTCGGAGCTGAATGCGGCGCGGTTGTAGCGGCTGCGGTAGAGGTCGATTTTGTTCTGGTTGAGGTCGGGGTCGGTCTTCGAGTTGTCGAACGAGCCGGTGTAGTCAAGGCCAATGTTCCATGCGGTGACCATGTCGGGCGCTTCGAAGCGCAGGCGGGCGCGGACCGATGCGTTGACGCGCTTATAGTTTTCGAGGTTGTCGCGCGGGTCGCTTTTGGAGTCGAGATAGCCGATGTCGGCGTTGATCACCTGGCTGCCGATGCCGAAGCCTTTGCCCACGGAGAATAGCTTGCTGAACTCGTCGGCCTTGAAGCGTGCTGTCCATGGCGTTGTGCGGCGTATGCGCCGTATGTTCACGACGCCCGAGGTGAGGTTGCCGTACTCGGCCGAGGGGATGCCCTGCATCACTTCGACGCTCTCGATGTTGTCGGTGGCGATGGCGCGCATGTCCACGCCGCGGTTTTTAGATGAGCGGCTGTAGGCCACGTCGCCGCTGGAGGCTCCCGGCACTTCGTTGAGGTTGGCGTCGGTGTTGACCGGCGTGCCGTCGATCACGAAGGGGGTTCCGAGCGAGCTGATGGCATAGTCGGGATTCTCCACCACGCTGCCGGCGCCGCCTATGGTGCCCGTCTCGCGCAAGGCTATGGCGTTGGTGCGGCTCATGTCGGGGGTGTGGCTGATGTTGCCGGGCAGCAGCTCGAGGATGTCGGCGAAGCTGGTGGGCTGGAGGTGCGACATGGCGTCGCGGTCGATGCGTGAGCCTGAGGTGAGGCTGCTGCTCTGGGTGGCGGTGACAACTACTTCGCTCAGTGTGCGTTCGTCGGGCGTGAGCGATATGGTGAGCGTGGTGTCGGAGGTGAGGTCGAGGTCGGTGTGCCACGTGCGGTAGCCTATATAGCTCACGTCGAGCGTGTGGCGGCCGGGCTGGAGGCGTATGGCGAAGTGGCCTTCGGCATCGGTGTTTAGCCCGATCATGCCGGGCTGGAGGCGGACGGTGGCCGTGGGCAGCGGTTCGCCGTTGGTGCGGTCGGTTACGGTGGCGTTAAGTGTGAAGGAGCCTGTGCTGCGTGAAGATGGCAGCAGGCTATAAGAAATATGATGATGTGTCGTTGCAAGAATCGTCGGGGCATTTTACATCCTGGTTTTTCGGATGCAAAATTACTCCGGCACCTGTGGCCCGGCAATCGTCAAAAATGGGTAAAAATTGTGGCGCATGGCGGGGCTGTCTAATCAAATGTGATTAGGCGGTCCGATTTTCAGCCGGCGGAAGAGGGGCGGAAGAGGGCGAAAGTGGCTCTCAGCTGAATTCGGTGAAGGCGAAGGGGAGGGTTGATTTCACCGACGGGAGGATGTAGATTTCGTCGGCACCGGCGAGGATCACGCGCACGTCGCCGCCGGCGAGCATCTCGTATTCGAGAAGGGCCTGGCGGCAGGCGCCGCAGGGAGCCGTTGGCGTGGCCACGAAATTGCCGTCGGTGTCGCGGGCGGCGATGGCTATGGCCTTGAAGCGGGCGTCGGGATAGGTGGCGTGGGCATAATAGCAGGCTGTGCGTTCGGCGCAGGTGCCGGAGGGGTATGCCACGTTTTCCTGGTTGGCTCCGGTGACTGTCTCGCCGTTGTCGAGAAGGATGGCGGCGCCGACGCGGAATTTGCTGTAGGGCGCGTAGGAACGGAAGGTGGCTTCGCGTGCGAGTTGTACGAGACGACGGTCGGACTCGTCGAGCTCGTCGAATGTGGCAAGCCGGTAGGGGGTTGTGAGTTTAAGGTCTTTCATGGTCGGTGTGTCTTATTTGAGTCCTTCGAATGTCCGGAGCCTCTCGCCGCCGTCGGGGTCGGTGGTGATGGCGCGGTAGTAGCGTTCGTCGTAGCCGGGGAACTGCGGATATTCGGGCAGACCGTAGGGGTTGCGGGCAAACTGCCCGTCGCGTTCTTTCTTAACGTTGCCGTCGAGATATTTCACCAGCAGGTATTCGCCGAGCTGACGGTAGCGTTCGGTGTATTTCTTCGACCAGTCGGTGCAGTGGCTGTTGAGGAAGTCGACTGCCACGTCGGGGTCAAGCGATGCCACTTCACGGTAGAGTATGTCCACTTCCGACTGGATGGAATCCTCGATGGAGCCCTGCACGCGGCGGATGTCGGGGATCATCTGCGAATAGCGGTTGTAGGCCTGGTTGGCCACGAAGTTGTTGACCCAGAAGGCGGCGTCCCACTTCAGGTTGTAGAGGTCGCCGTTGCCGTGGGCAAACTCGTGGGGAGCGCCTTTCAGACAGCTGTACATCGGAATGTAGACGCAGGTGTTGGCGTCGTCGACGCCGAACCATAGGATGCCGCGCATCGGCTCGGGGGCGTTGGCGTTGAGCTGGGCCACCAGCGAGAAGCCGGTCTGCTGTGTGGCGATGGCGCGTTCGTGGGTGTATTCTACGGAGTCGACGGTGTAGGTGAGCGGACGCCAGCGGTAGGGCACTTTGTAGGGGCCGGCGCCTACATCTTTGGTCATGTCCATGGGCGTGCCTTCGAAGTGGTCGCGCATCATCCATTTCATGTCGGTGGCCGAGAGTTTCTTCTGGGGCTTGATCCAAAGCGGCAGCGGTTCGCCTTCACCGCGGAGCACCCAGGCGAGATATTGCTGCACGGAGTCGGGGGCGAATTTGTTGTAGAAGGCCCACACACGGCCGTCGCAGCCGCGCAGGGCGCCGCCGTCGGCTATGGCATAGGCGCGCGAGAAGCTGAAGTCGCTGTCCTTGCCGTCGAAATAGCCCATCTTGCGGGCGAATTTGATCACGTCGGGCGAATAGAGCGTGTTGCCCGTCTTGTCCTTGAGCGGGAAGCGGTGGATGCGGCTGTGGTTGGCATGGCCTGCGATGCAGTCGTCGGGCACGCGGCGTGCCACCCATACGGCGCCTTTGTCGGTCTTGCCTTTGCCTATCATCTCCATGATCCACACTTCGGTGGGGTCGGCGATGGTGAACGATTCGCCTTCGCTGGCGTAGCCGTAGGTCTTCACCAGGTCGGTCATCGTGCGGATGGCTTCGCGTGCGGTACGGGCGCGTTCGAGCGTTATATATATGAGCGAGCCGTAGTCTATCATGCCTGAGCCGGCAAGCTCCTGACGGCCGCCCCATGTGCTTTCGGTGATGGCGAGGCCGTGCTCGTTCATGTTGCCGATGGTGGTGTAGGTGTGGGCGGCTTCGGGTATCTCGCCGAGCGGTTTGCCGGTGTCCCAGTCGACCACCTGGCGCATTGTGCCTTTGGCATGGTCGGCGGCGGGTTTGTAGTAGAGCTCGCCGTAGAGCGTGTGGCTGTCGGCGGCGTAGGTGATCAGGGTCGAGCCGTCGGTGGTGGCACCGGGGGCCGCGATGAGGCCGGTGCAGGCCAAAGCTGCGGATGTGGCCATGGTCAGCGATGCGGCGATGAGGTATCTGAGGTTCATTTTGTCAGGGATGTATTAAATGTGGAGTACAAATTTACAGATTTTTTCGGTCAGATTCGCCTTATTTATGGCGTGCAGGATGTATTTTTGTGGAAAAATTGCATTGATGAGAGGATTTACTATATGTGTGGCGCTGTGTCTGGCCGCAATAGTGCCGGCGATGGCGTCGTCGCCCGAACTGACCGGCCTGCTTGAGAGAATAAGTGAGGGCCTGTCGGAGAAAATGGCGACGGAGATTGTGAACGGCGGTGCCGACACTGTCGATTTCTTCGAGCTGACGCAGCTCGGGGGCAAGCCTGCGGTGCGCGGCAACAATGCCGTGAGCGTGGCCGTGGGCGTCAACTATTATCTGCGGCATTACACGGGCAACCATCTGTCGTGGAACAACATGCATGCCGTGCTGCCCGACACGCTACCGGCCGTGACTGGAACTGTGCGCCGCTCCACTCCGCTGCGCAAACGCTATTATCTGAACTATTGCACCCACTCCTATTCGGCCGCTTTCTGGGACTGGCCGCGGTGGGAGCGCGAGATCGACTGGATGGCGCTCCACGGCATCAACATGCCGCTGGCCGTCACCGGTTCGGCGGCGCTGTGGCGCAATGTGCTCCGCCGTCTCGGCTATCCCCGGGAGGCCATCGACAGTTTCGTGGCCGGCCCGGGCTATCAGGCGTGGTGGCTGATGAACAATCTGGAGGGCTGGGGCGGTCCGAACCCCGCTCAGTATTATGAACGCGACGAGCAGATGCAGCGCCGCATCACAGGCCGCATGCGCGAGCTGGGCATGGAACCGGTGCTCCCGGGCTATTCGGGGATGCTGCCGCACGACGCCGCCGCGCGGCTCGGCCTCGACGTGGCCGATCCCGGACGATGGTGCGGCTATGGGCGCCCGGCGTTCTTGCAGCCTTCCGACACGGCGTTCAACCGCATCGCCGATATCTACTACGTGGACCTCGCCGCTGCCGGGCGCACCATCGCCGCGGCGATGAAGCGCTGCCGCCCCGATGCGGTGTGGGTGGTGCAGGGCTGGCAGGAGAATCCGCGGCCGGAGATGATAGCCGCTTTGCCGGAAGGCGACATGACGGTGCTCGACCTGCAGGCCGAGAACAGTCCGGCATGGTGCGCGCGCCCCGACGGGTTTGCCGGACACGACTGGCTCTACTGCATGCTGCTGAATTTCGGCGGCAATGTGGGGATGTATGGCAAGATGCAGGCGATGGCCGACGGCTTCGCCCGCGCCCGCCGCGAGTCGGCTTCGCTGGCCGGCGTCGGGCTGACCATGGAGGGCATCGACAACAATCCGGTGATGTATGAACTGCTGTGCGATTTGCCGTGGATGGAGGCCGATGCCGACATTGATGCGTGGCTCGGCGATTATGTTGTGGCCCGCTATGGCGGTGTGCGTGACGACAGCGTCGATGAGGCGTGGCGGCTGTTGAAGCGGTCGGTCTACGGCTGTCCGGCCGACACCGTGCAGCAGGGCTCCGCGGAGTCGCTTTTCTGTGCCCGTCCGGCCGACGGGGTGCGTCAGGTGTCGACATGGGCTGCCACGAAGCCTTATTATGATCCGGATGATGTCAGGCAGGCGGCCGAGCTGCTGCTTTCGGCTGCCGGTAAGTTTGGCGGGAATGCCAATTACGTGTACGACCTTGTCGATGTGACCCGTCAGGCTGTTGCCGATGAGGCCCGCGCCGTGATGCGGCGACTGGATGCGGCTGTGGCGGCGGGCGATCGTGAGGCTTATTCGGCTGAGGCGGAGCGCTTTCAGCGGCTCATAGATGTACAGGACTCGCTGCTGGGCACACTGCCCGATTTCCGGCTCGGACGCTGGCTCGAACAGGCGCGGGCTTGCGGCGACACGCAGGCCGAGAAGGCGCTTTACGAGCGCAATGCGCGCACGCTCATCACCACGTGGGGCAACCGCGGGGCGGCCGACGGCGGGATGCTGCACGACTATGCCCACCGCGAGTGGCAGGGGCTGCTGCACGATTTCTACCTTCCCCGCTGGAAGCGGTGGTTTGATGCCCGGCTGGAGTCGTGGCCTGCCGTGCCCGTGATCGATTTCTATCCGATGGAGGCGGAGTGGACCGGCCGTTACGGCGGCTATTCATCCGATCCCGAGGGCGATCAGATCGAGGCAGCCCGTGCCGCTCTCAACGAGCTTGATGCCCTCGACGCGCTCTCCCGCTGATTCTTTAAAGGCTATAAAGAACAACGCTATCCCGACGGGGTGACGGGATAGCGGAGTGTGTCATTGATATGATAATCAGAGCTTCACGCAGGCGCTTATGCGGGCGGCGATGGAGGCCATCTCGTCGCCGGGAAGCGACAGCTTGTGATGGAAATCCATGTCGGATTCGCTGTTGATGGGCACCAGATGGATGTGGGCGTGGGGCACTTCCATGCCGAGGACTGCTTCAGCCACGCGTGAGCACGGCATCGCCTCTTTGATTGCTGCTGCAACACGTTTGGCGAAGAGCTCGAGAGCGAGATAGTCGTCGTCGGTCATGTCGAATAGATAGTCGATCTCCTTTTTGGGAATGACCAGAGTGTGGCCCGGAGCCATGGGGTTGATGTCGAGGAATGCCAGATGGCGGTCGTCCTCGGCCACTTTGTAGCAGGGTATATCACCGGCCACGATCATGCTGAATATCGATGCCATGGCGGATCAGAAGTTTATCTCGATGATTTCGAATTTCATCAGGCCGGCGGGCACTTTGATCTCGACGATTTCGCCGAGCTTGTGGCCGAGCAGACCCTGTGCGATGGGGGTGCTGGAGCCGATTTTCTTCTCTTTGAGGTTGGCTTCGCTGTCGGCCACAATGGTGTATTCCATCGTCATGCCGTTGGCCGTGTTTTTGATTTTCACACGGTTGAGTATCTGTACTTCTTCGTTGTTGAGCTTGCTTTCGTCGATGATGCGGCAACTGGCAACGAGGTCCTTGAGCTGCGATATTTTCATTTCAAGCATTCCCTGAGCCTCTTTGGCGGCGTCGTATTCGGAGTTCTCCGACAGGTCGCCCTTGTCGCGTGCTTCGGCGATGGCGCGGGAGATTTCGGGGCGTTTCACGGATTCGAGGTATGCGATCTCCTCCATTTTCTTTTTGTAGCCCTCTTTTGTCATGTAAGTGATTGGCATGATGGTATTGGTTTTGTTGTTTTAGATTCTGGATGAAAGTAAAAATTTGGAATCTCCATCCCCACGGGGACAAGATTCCATATCTGGCGGGCGCTGGCCCTTTATCGTTTTGTCGTGAGCAAAGTTACTGCTTTTGAATGAAACGGCAAAGCAAAAACGCAAAGAAATTTGCCTAACATTTCTGCAATGCCGTGTGTTTAATAGTTGTATTTAAGAAAATTATGAATGCGTTTGTAGTTCGTCACTCGGCTTGTATCTATCGCTGGCTCAATATCACGGTGCTCGCTCTGTCGCTGGCTCTGATCATATATCTGTCGGCCGACGCTTTCCGCGGCGTGAGCTTTCTGGCCGACCGCGGCTACATGCGGTTTCAGCTTCTGGTGTGCTGCGTTTTCATCGCCGATTTCTTCATCGAGCTCTACATGTCGAGCCACCGCTGGCGGTTTTTCCGCCGCCGTCTGCTGTTCCTGATTCTGTCGGTGCCCTATCTCAATCTGTTTGAGCATTATGGCGTGACGTTTTCGCCCGATGTGGTCTATTTCGTGCGGTTCATTCCGCTTGCCCGCGGCATGCTTGCCATGGCGATAGTGGTGGGATATGTGTCGACCAACCGTCTGACAAACATCTTCGCTTCGTATAGCGCTGTGCTTCTGGCTATTGTCTATTTCGGCAGCCTTGTGTTCTTCGAGCGGGAGCACGGGCTGAACCCCGGGGTGAACGCCTATTTCGACGCTTTGTGGTGGGCATGTGCCGACACCACAACCACCGGTTGCAGCATAAGCCCGATGACGCCTGCCGGTAAGGTGACGGGTGCCGTCCTGGCCATAATGGGCATGGTGATGTTCCCGCTGTTTACGGTCGTGATCACATCGGCGGTGCGTCAGCGCATTTCATCGCGCGGAGAGGCATCGCAGTCGTGAGGCATGCTGCACGGCAGGCTGATGGGAAATCGAGGGGCGCTCTTCAGTCAGAGCATTTCGCTGACTGGTTCTATTGTCTTAGCTGTCAGGGTTTTTCAGTGCTGATTCTATTGTCTTCGCTGTCAGAGCTTTTCGCTGACTGATTCTATGGCCATCTTGATGATGTCGACATAGTCGGTCAGCATCGAGGTGAATTGTGATGAATTGCTGACGAAGGCATTGCATTCGAAGGTGACGTTTTCCTGATTGGCCGATATGAGGATGCGCACTGATTTGAGGCCTCTTTCGGCATCGCCGCAGGCACGGCGCAGCAGGTTGATGTTGGTGCCTTCACAGCCGAGATAGCGTGCCAGCTTCACGTAGACTACCGAGCCATAGTTCTCGCAGGAGATGAAGAATTTCTCGCCTTCGATTTTCACGGCGATGTCGCCGTCGGAGTCGATGGTGGGCACATAGCCTTCGGTGGTGAGATAGTTTTTGATCTGCGAGCGCATTCTGAGGGCTTCGCCGGTGACTTCGGCGTAAGTGCTGAGGCACGCAACCATTGCAATGAGTGTGAAAAGGATCCGTTTCATAGGGGATAAGTATTGGTTAGGGTTGTTGTTTCGTTTCGGTGATTCCGGTTTCTGCAGCTCAGGCGTTGTCTGTTTTTGCGTCAGCCGCTTTTGATGTCGCGGAGACGACAGGTGCGGCATCAGGCGCAGCTGCTTTGGGCAGCGGTGTGATTTTCTTGCGGGGCGACCATGTGCGTGCGAGGCCGCCTTCGCCTGTCTCTTTGTAGATCGACGGCAGGTCGTGGCCCGTCTGTTTCATCACTTCGACAACGCGGTCAAACGACACGCGGTGCTCACCGTCGGTGAAAGCCGAATAGAGGTTGGCGTCGAGGGCGCGTGCGGCGGCGTAGGCGTTGCGCTCGATGCAGGGAATCTGCACGAGGCCGCACACGGGGTCGCATGTCATGCCGCGGTGGTGTTCGAGACCCATCTCGGCGGCATATTCGATCTGTGCGGGGCTGCCGCCGAAGAGCTGGTTGGCAGCGGCGGCGGCCATGGCGCAGGCCACGCCCACTTCGCCCTGACAGCCCACTTCGGCACCGGCTATGGAGGCGTTGTGCTTGACGATATTGCCTATCAGGCCGGCGGTGGCGAGCGCACGGTAGATGCGGGCGTCGGAGAAGTCGCGGCTCTTTTTCAGATGATAGAGCACAGCCGGTAGCACGCCGCACGAGCCGCATGTCGGGGCGGTGACGATGGTGCCGCCAGAGGCATTTTCTTCGCTCACGGCAAGGGCGTAGGCAAAGACGAGGCCGCGCGACTGGAGATTGCTCTTGTAGCCCGAGGCGCGCACATGATAGGTGGCGGCGCGGCGCCGCAGTCCGAGCGGTCCGGGCAGCACGCCTTCGCGGTCGAGGCCGCGCTCTACGGCACGCTGCATGGTCTCCCACACGGTGGCGAGGTAGTCCCAGATGCCGGGACCTTCGCACTGCTCAACATATTCCCAGTAGGTGCAGCCGGTGGTTTCGCACCATTCGAGTATCTCCGTCAGGGTGTTCATGCCGTAGACATCGGGGGTGTCGCCGGAGCGTGAGCCTTC
>OHHT01000660.1_pt1 | contig 11705 bp, 10 predicted proteins | sample 1568061 | NCBI WGS metagenome assembly OHHT01 (sample SAMEA3879550, study PRJEB24766) | human gut metagenome | biome: human-associated habitat; feature: feces | place: USA | collected 1985/1987 | reverse complement strand
TTATAAGAAATACTGTAAAAGATTTTTGTTTTTGAATTTTTTCTGCTTTTGCGTATGTCATTTTTTTCTCCTTATTTTTATTATTTTTTTGGAGGTTTTTATGAACAATTTATTTATGAAAATAACTTCATATGTTTGTATCTTATCTTTCTTTTTTTATTTTGTTTTTGTTCAACCTTCATTTAATGTTTTTGCTGCTTCTGTATCTTCATTGCCTAAAGATTTAGATATATCAGTTGATTTTGATTCTGATAATATTTATGTATCTTACAATGGCTACGATACTACTATATCTCGTCACACTCCGACTACTTTTGATAATGGTTATCACTACGTTTATTATAGTGGTACTGTATATGCTTGTAAAGATTATTTTGCGTTTGGTTATTTTCCGCCTAGTGCTTATAACGCTTCTGTTCGTTATACGTATCTGCCTTCAGAGTTAGAAAAGTGCAACGGCAAAGTTGCAAATGCATCTTATTGGCTTGATCCTGTATCTAATTGTGTATATGTTTTCACTTCGAGTTATTCCAGCTACTATGGTATGCGTTCAGGTATTAGTCGTATGGTTGATAATTATTTTGTTTTTCCTTTTTCAGAGTCTATAACCTGGCCTTGGGTTGTTACTGTTACTCGTATTGATCTTGTAACTAATGTTGTAACTCATTATTTTGATTATGCTTATTCTACTTATAATGGTACAATTAATGGCATTTTTACTTATAATACTTTATTTACTTTTGATTACCATGGTACTTTTGATCCGGGTGATAAATATTCTAATGTTCGACATCAATCTCCTGTTTATTATTATGGCAGTGCTGCTTATTCTGCTTGTGGTAAATCTTATAGTTTACCTTCCGGAACAGTTTGTATTTTTGCTAACCATAAGATTGAAGGTTTTTTTGATTATGATGATAGTGATGTGATTACTCCTTCTTATTATTTTAGGTATCAATATGTTTTTTATAAAGAAACTTATGGTTTTTTATTCGTCGATTCATCAGGTAAATTAGATAATATTTTTCAAGATCGTGATACTTTTGATATTACAATTTATTTAATTTTATATCGTTTTGAAATACGTTTTTTTCTTCTTTTATGAAGTCCGTTTTCTTCCCTGTATCTGGCTATCGACTCTGCTATTGTTGTATAATCCCTTTCAAACAGTTCATCACATATCTGTTTTTCAAGTATGTCATGCGGAACTTTTTCAAGTATCTTTGAAGCCACAAAAGCCTTGCTCTCCCTCTTGTATTCGTGCATATTGTTAAGTTTCTGGATATGTGCCATTTCCTGACGCCATAAGATAGCAAGTTTGTTGTCTATCCTCCCCTCAGGGTTTTTAGACGGTGCCCTGAGTTCGTAGAAATCAACACCTTTTTCTGTCTCTTCGACGGTTATAATTCCCCAGTATTCAGGCACATGTTCACCTATATGCGTTCCATGGGTGCTGCCTACAACCACATAGTTGTAGTCACAATAGCGGTCATAATCCTTAACCTGCCCGGACAGTCTTGCATAAGTATCGGCATCGCTTTTTATTTCGATGCCGATAAAATCTTTTTCTGTAATTATTAATATGTCCGCCCTTGAATTACCCATGCGTTTTTCCTCAAACACACGGGTCTTACCGTATTTCTCTTCAAAATACATAAACAACGGCTCTCTTATGTCTTTATCGTAAAGCATTTTTCTTCTTTCTCATTCTGTTCTGTATAAATTCCACAAAAATTGTTATATATCTGAACATTGATTCAGCCGCAAACCCAAATACAATCGTTAGCAAAATACATATATTGGACATATCGCTCATTGCAAAGAGATTGTCAAGGAACAATCCACAGAAAATAAGTCCGAAGATATTAAGTGCAAGTATTCCGTATTTGAATTTGTTAAACGGATGGCTTATTTTAATCATAATCATGAAACCAACAACGGCAATAAGCAATGTTGAGGCAGTAGCTATATCCGTAGATGGGATATTAAAAACATGTCCGCATATAACAAGTGCCGATACCGCAAAGAAATCCGTTAATCCGGCGGGCAATGCCTTTAACAGCACATTTCCAAGGAAATGGCCTTTAATTCTTGATTTGTTAGGTTCAAGTGCAAGTAAAAATCCCGGAATACCAATTGTAAACATACTTATTAACGATACCTGCGATGGCATTAACGGATATGAAATCATCAATACCGTAGAAAATATCGTCAGCAATAATGAAAATAAATTTTTTACAAGGAAAAGACTTGCGGAACGCTGCACATTATTAACAACCCTTCGTCCTTCAAGAACAATTTCAGGCATTCTTGAAAAATCCGAATCAAGGAGTACAATCTGTGCCGCCTGGGCTGTAGCTTCGCTTCCCGATGCCATTGCAACACTGCAGTCAGCATCTTTCAAGGCAAGGATATCATTTACACCGTCACCGGTCATTGCAACAGTATGTCCCTGCATTTTAAGAGCTTTAACAAACTGCTGTTTCTGTTTAGGCGTAACCCTGCCAAACACCGTATATTTGGCAATTGCCTCTGAAATCATCAGATTATCGGTGAGAGTGGATGCATCAACATACTTTTCCGCGTTTTCTATTCCCGCCTGTCTTGCGACTTCTGATACGGTCGCAGGGTTATCACCTGATATAACTTTGATTGCAACACCCTGTTCCTTGAAATAAGTAAAAGTCTCCACAGCGTTATCTCTTATCTCGTTTGCAAGTACGACAAATCCTAACGGAAGTATCTCACCGTCAATGACACCGTCCCTTGTCAGGCTTTCGGCTTTTGCAAGTACAATTACCCTGTAGCCCTTAGTTGTATATTGGCTGATATCGTCTTTTAAATTATTAAATCCTGTTTTAATTATGAACTCAGGAGCGCCAAGCACATAATAGTCATCGTTAAATGCCATTGCACCGTATTTTACGGTTGAATTAAATGGATACACTTTTGATGCTGTCCTTTTGCCGTTCACAACATTATTGTCATTGAGATATTTCTTTAACGCCACCGCTGTTGCGTTATTATCGATTGATGACATAACATAATCTGTAAAAACCTCATTCATTGAATCATCACAGGATACAATTTCAGTTACTGTCATCTCCGGCTTGGTTATTGTTCCTGTCTTATCAACGCAAAGTACATCTACCCTGGCAAGGGATTCAATACTCTTCATATCATGTAAAAGCACTTTATCCTTGGCAAGTTTCATCATACTGACTGCAAGTGCCAGCGTCGTGAGAAGATAAAGTCCCTCCGGAATAAGACCGATTATTGAGGCAACCATTGACGTTATACTCGTTCTGAAAGATGCATTGCGGAATACGAATGCCTGCACAAAAAGGATAACACTCATAGGTATTATAATAATACCTATAACCTTAACAAACATATTGATAGAACGTATCATTTCCGACTCTTCGCCTTTTTTCAAAGCTTTGGCTTCATTAGTGAGCTTGGAAATGTATGAATCGTTACCAACCCTTGTAAGTCTGGCATATCCTTCGCCTGATACAACAAAACTTCCTGACAGGAGTTCTTCATTTTCTTTCTTAACTATTCCGTCTGCCTCACCTGTAAGCATTGATTCGTTAACGGTTATTTCACCTGAAACTACAACGGAATCGGCACATATGGCATCTCCCGAAGAAAGCCATACAAGATCATCTATAACAAGTTCTTCCGCCGTTACCTTTTGTCTTTTGCCCTCTCTTATAACAACAGCGTGTCCGGCGTTAAGTATTTTCATTTTATCCAGAGTCTTTTTTGCACGAAGTTCCTGGACAATTCCTATTAAAATATTTCCGATTATGATAGGAAGAAATGTTAAATCTCTGAATGCTCCGGCGATACATAAAAGTACCGTTATCACAAGAAATATAAGGTTAAAATATGTCAAAAGATTATCACGGATTATCTTTCCCGTTGTTCTGTCGGAACTGTCATCCGCAATATTAATTTTACCTGCTTCAATCCTCGCATTGACTTCCGCAGCAGTAAGTCCGTTAAATTCCGAATTTATGTTATTTTCAACATTGTTGTCCATATATCCTCCAATATGCTACCTATTTGAACAAATCATTAACGTAATTTTTAACATACATATCCTTCATTGCGTAATATCTGGGATGTGTTCTCCAGCCCTGGTCAACAGAGCCCTCTCCGTAAAGTACAATCTGTGCATCAGGATATGTTTTTTTCAAAAGTTCATAGTCTGCCTCAGATACATTGGTATGCTCAAGAAAAAGTCTTTCAAGTTTAGGATAATTAAGTAATGGCGTAATGTCACTTACCGGATTGTAACTTATGTTAAGGTCAACCATTTCATTTAAATCAGCAAGTACACTAAGATCTGTCACATCTCCTACAAAAAACTCAAGATACATAAGTTTTTTACAGTATTTTACATATGATAAATCGCTGAGATAATGGTCGGAAGTATCTCCATCCCAGTTGTCCACAAGAATAAGAATTCTTAAATCAGGCATATACTGTAAAAAGGATATGTCCGTAACCTTGTTATGTCCTATATCAAGGGCTACCATATCTGTACAATACTTAAGCACTTTGCAATCATCATTGGTAAGTCTGTATGTAATAGAACCGTCTTTTAAAGTGGAAAAAGCAACCGTATCGGTTCTTATGGTCCAAAGTCCAAGCGTAACCTTCCATACAAATTTTATGTCCGGAAATTTTGCCTGCAGGATCTCCATCTGTTCATTGGTGAGGTTGGAATCGCATAAATCCACATGTTTTAATGAAGGAAGCTTTGATAATGACGCTATAAGTGAATCTGTGCCATCAAAAGTCATCCCGCTTAAATCCAGTTCCTCATCCGTGCTCTTTACAACTTTGCTGCCTATCGTAACCTCGTATTCCGTAGTGGTCTCTTCGGATGTCACAGGTATTGTTGTAACAGCCTCGGATGATACTGTTGTCTTTGCTGTCAAAACCGTATCGTCCTTCTTATCCAATTTATTAAGCCTTAGCAGTACCATTATCGCGAGCGTAACTATTACCAAAAAAAATAATATTATAAATGTTAAGCAGATGTAAAGACCTGTCCTGCTCTTTTTCTTTCTTCTACGATTGTTTCCCATCATATTCTCCTGTAATCATTTTTTACTTAAATATTCAACTGCTGACAACGCAGCTACGTTGCCTTCTCCTGCGGATTTGATATACTGGTAAGGTGTTCCGGTAATATCTCCGGCGGCAAAACAGCCCCGGATATTGGTACGCATCTTTCTGTCTGTGCATACATGGTTATTCTCAATCTTAAGTCCCGGAATAAGCCTGTCCGGAGCAATACAATCTCTCAGTATAAAAACTGCGTCGACCTGCAGCCGGGATTCTTTAAGCCTGATTCCCGTAACTTTCTGCTCTCCTGTAATTTCAATAATCTTATCGTGTATCACTGTAATTTTATCTGTATCACAAAGGTCGCTGTCCGTATATGGCACATAATATACCTTGGAAGCAACTTCCGAAAGGAACTTAGCTTCCGATTCGCTATCCTTGGAAAATCCTGCTACCGCAACCGTCTTATTACGATAAAACATTGCATCACATGTAGCACAATAACTGACTCCTTTTCCAAGAAATTCTTTTTCACCTTTTACCGGTGTGCCAAAAGAAATACCTGTTGCAAGTATAACCGTTGATGATTCGTACATACCGTCTGATGAAAGTATGGAAAAATAATCGTCCATAGGATATACGGAAATCACATTTTCCTCAGTGATTTCTATACCCATCCTGTCAATATGATTCTTAAATGCTTCTGCTACTTCCATGCCTGTCATTCCATACAATCCAAGGTAGTTATTAATTTCATGGGCCGATATTATTTTGTCCGATAAATTCTTTTTGCCGAAAATAATTATATTCCGGTTCCGGTTTTTTGCATTTATGGCTGCCGAAAGTCCCGCCGGACCTGTACCGATAACTGCTATGTCATATCTCATACATCTACTCCGTATTCATCGTGCATATACACTCTGTACACATTTTTAATCTGCTTATAAATCTTGCCTGTAAGCTCTGTTCCAAATGCTTTTACAATATTATTGTTGAGTTCCAGTGTATTCTCACTTTTCATGATTGCACTGTAAATAGTATTGTAATTGCCGATTGTAAAACCGGGAACGATAACCGTACTTCTAATCATATGCTTGTACTTATCAGGGAACTCAATAATCAGTTCTCTCCTGCGTGCAACCTTAACCTGTGAAGCTCCATCCTGCTCTTTATCCGGCTTTGCAAGCGGACTTTCAACAGGCTGCGGCTGATTCTTATGTACAGTATCCGGATTCTTTACGACTGCACTCTTATGTGCCTTTCCACATTCAGGTCTGCCTGATATATAGCTTTTTCTGCAAATTGTTACACCTCTTTCTTCCCAGAAGTCAACAATACTGTCAAAGCCTGTATCCCCTGTGATAATTACAACATTACCGGTTCCTCCCTGGGCGATTCTGTAGCCTAAAAATGTGGCAAGCTGGAAATCAAGATAATTCTTGCCAACCTTATGTGTGGCAAAATATTCATATTTTGCTTTGGAATTCATTAATTCCACATGAATCTGGAATGGCAGATTCTTAATGAATTCACTGTAAAATATAATAACTTCATCTCTCCCGGTCAGCTTTTCTACTCCCTCAAAGCCTTTTTCTCTTACGTTTTCGTAATCAATTAAATATAAACTCATGCCTGTCCTCTTTCTATTTTCGTATCGTTTCTAATTATAGCACATGTTGTTCATATTGACATTATTCATTTTGCTTTGTTATAGTACGATTGTCAAGGAGGCATTTTTATGAATCAGGAATTTATGAAGAAAAAACCAATACTTCCGTTAGTTATTTCCATGGCCCTTCCCATGACAATTTCAATGCTTGTAAATGCTTTATATAACATAGTCGACGGGTATTTTGTCGCAAAAATCAGTGAAGATGCAATGACAGCACTTTCACTTGTATTTCCGTTGCAGAATGTGCTTACTGCAATTACCGTGGGTTTTGGTATAGGAATCAATGCCGTAGTGGCATTTTACCTGGGTGCCAATGACAAAAAAACTGCAGACACCGCAGCATCCCTCGGAATGTTTTTCAATATAATTCACGGAGTTGTCCTCACGGTACTTTTTCTGACGACAATTCCTGTCTTTTTAAAGTTATTTACCGGTAATAAGGATGTCATATCTTCGGGAATGCAATATTCTTATGTTGTTTTCTCATTCTGCATACCGGTATCAATATCCATGACCTTTGAAAAAACTTTTCAGGCGGTGGGACGCATGAAAGTATCAATGATCTGTATGATGGCAGGATGTGTCACCAATATAATCCTTGATCCCTTATTCATATTCGGTGCCGGCTTTATCCCTGCAATGGGAATTAAAGGTGCGGCAATAGCTACCGTTACAGGCCAGTGCGTCACTCTTCTGGCATATTTTTTATTCTACACATTCTCTTCCATCCCGGTACGTTTTTCTCTCAAGGAACTGCATTTTGACGGAAAAATATGTAAGAAATTGTATTCAATCGGTATTCCTGCCGGTCTTAATATGGCATTACCATCACTTCAGGTATTTGTACTTAATAAGATATTATCGGTATATCAGGGCGGCTATGTCCTTGTCCTCGGCTCTTATTACAAGCTGCAGACCTTCCTATACCTTACGGCAAACGGTGTTGTGCAGGGAATGCGGCCTGTTCTCAGCTTTAATTACGGTGCCGGAGAGCATAAACGTGTGCGTAATATTTTTATCTGTTCCCTCTCTATAATCGGCATTGTCATGACTCTCGGAACCATACTATGCCTTATTGCACCGGACAGGCTGATAGGAATTTTTTCATCCAATCCGGACACAATAGCAATCGGGGTGCGGGCAATAAGAATAATAAGCATAGGCTTTATCGTTTCCTCAATACCTGTCACCATATCAGGTGCACTTGAAGCTCTCGGAAAAGGTATAAGCTCACTTATTATCTCCATATTAAGGTATATAGGCATAATGCTTCTTCTTGCATGTATCCTTAATAAGGTTATCGGTGCCCAGGGTGTATGGCACAGCTTCTGGATAACAGAATTTATAACAGCTTTCGCCGCGGTAATCATTTATAAAAAAACTTTTAAAAAATCATAATTTACGTTTTTTGATTTCGGAAATATATCTCTCCATCTCCGTTGAGGCAGCAGCACCGTCCCCCACCGCCGTTACAACCTGACGGAGATTTTTTTCGCATACGTCACCTGCCGCATACACACCGTCAATACTTGTCTTTTTAGCACAGTCCGTCACAATATAATCCTTATCGTTTAACTTAATAATATCCCTTACAAATTCCGTGGCAGGTTCATAGCCTGCAAATATAAATACTCCGAATCTTTCGTTATCCGGTGCAAAAGTAGTCTTTTCCCCTGTCAGGTCATTGCAATAGGTAATACTTTTTATCATCTCCTCATCACCCCTGACTTCTAACACCTTGGTATTGTAAAGGATTGATATTTTCTCATTCTGTTTTGCCTTTGCGGATACTTTTTCGGGACAGGTAAACTCTTTTTCCCTCATGATAATCGTAACATGACTTGCGTACCTGGTAAGAAAAATACTTTCCTGTGCCGCCGCATATCCTCCGCCAATGACAAATACTTCCTTGTCCTTAAAAAAAATTCCGTCACAGGTGGCACAATACGCAATTCCTTTACCCTTATATTCCTCTTCTCCCGGAAACCCAATCATTCTCGGATGTGCCCCTGTGGCTATAAGTATGGAAAAAGCGTAAAAAACACCCTTATCCGTATTAATAACCTTAATATCCTTATCAGGACAAAGTGACAGAACCTTGGCTTTAAGATACTCCGCTCCGAAACGTGTCCCCTGTTTTTTCATAATTCCCGTAAGTTCTGCACCGCTTATCTCATATATCCCCGGATAATTAACAACCTTCTCGGTAATGACTATCTGTCCTCCGAAATTATTTTCCTCCATTACAAGCACCCTGTAGCCTGCCCTCGCAAGATACAAAGAGGCGGTAAGCCCTGCAGGTCCGCCTCCTATAATTACAGCATCATATAATCTTTCCATTTCCATAAAACACTACCATCCCTACATTATTTGTAGTTTAGTATGTGCATTTTATGTAAAAAAATTCTTTAAATAACTACAATCGTATCTCCTTCTTCAAGGCTTATGCTTCCGTTAGGAATTACTATGCTGTCATTCCGCATTATCATTACCACAAGAGAGCCCTCTTTTTTAGGAATCTCAGATAATTTTTTACCTAAATACCTACTGCCCTCGTCTATTACTATTTCTGAAAGTGTAATTCCGTCAACCTGTTCAGGTGAAATAGCACTGAGAATAAGGGTATCTTCGGGAAGAAGAAGGGTATCTCCGTTGGGTATTATATTCTCGCCATTTCTTTTAAGAAGCACTATAAGAGTCTGTGGCGGCAATATGATGTCCTTTATTTTTCTGTTGCACCAGGTATGTTCTTTGGGAATATCCACCTGTATAAATTGTACCGGAACTTCCTCGGCGTAATCGTTAAATGTCTTCATTACATCAGCTTTGGTATCAATCATGCCAAGTTTTTTGGCAACGAAAGGAAGAAGGCTGCCCTGAAAAAGTATTGAGAACAATACGATAAAAAATACAAAATGAAAAATATCATTATCCGTATTAACGGACAGCACCGCAAATATGGCAAAAACAATGGACGACGCTCCCCTAAGACCTGCAAAAGCTACTAAAAGTATCTGTTTAAGTTTACTTTTAAACGGCAGCATTACAAGAAAAACAGCTATAGGTCTTGCAACCACCATAATAAACAATCCCGTCAGAAGTGCAGGCCCGATAACAGCAGGTATTCTTGATGGAAATGACAAAAGTCCCAACAGGAAAAATATAAGCACCTGCATAAGTCCCGTTGTTCCATCAAAGAAATTAACAAGATTTCTTTTATTGTAAATATCCTTCATATTACCAATCACAATACCTACTATGTATACGCTCAAATAACCATTTCCGCCAAAAGCCTGTGGTATGGCATATCCGGCAAGGGCTATTCCCACAACAAATATCATATCAAAACCGGCTATGGAGAACCTTGCCTTCTTAAGAATAAAATAAGATACTACAGCAATAATGCCACCGAATAACAGTCCCAGAAAGACCTGCCTGACAATGAGAATGGCAATACCGTTAACGCTTGCACCGCCTTTTGCTATGGCTATCATGGTTGCCGTAAGCATATATGCACAAGGATCATTGCTTCCGCTTTCTATTTCAAGCATTGACGCAGTATTATATTTTAAATTAAGTTTTTTGGAACGAAGTATTGAAAAGACTGATGCTGCATCCGTTGAGCTTATTAAAGCGCCGATTAAAAATGATTCAACCGGATTCATACGGAGAGCAAAATGACAGAAAACACCTGTAACCGCAAAGGTAACAAGAACACCTACAGTTGATAAAAGTACTGCCCTTACCGCAACATTTTTAGCATATCTTACATTAGTACCGAATCCACCATAAAACATAATAAAAATCAATGCTACAGAACATATATTCTCAGCAAAAGAATAATCGTCAAAATGTATCTTGAATATGCCATCTGAACCAAAAAGCATACCAAGTACGATAAATGAAAGCAGTATTGGTATTCCAAGCTTTCCGGATATTCTGCTCAATAATACGCAGGCAAAAATAATCAGTGATACAATAAGCAAATATGTCATAAAGCCTCCATAAATGTAATCGTTTTTTCCATTTTAAAGTATTTTATTATTTTTGCCTAGTTAATTTAACTTAATTTATTAAAGAAATCTTCTGTAAGATCTTTATAATGGCTTCTGCTGATAGGTATTACCTTATCATTGTATAATATTATATTGTCCTTTTCTATTTTCATTATCTTGTTACTGTTTACGATATAACTTCTGTGGCACCTTATGAAATTGCCGTTCAGTTTTTCCTGTACGCTTTCGATTGTCATATATGTAGTGTACATTCCGCTGTTAGTATATATGTGCAGCAGCCTTAATTCACTTTCTACATAATATATGTTTTTCAGCTTAATCCTTACATATTTTTCCCGGTTTTTGATAAATAACGACTCGTCATTATCTTCATTAATCATATTAATAAGTTTGTATAAAGAATCTTCTATATACTCCCTGCAATATGGTTCTGTAAGAAAATAAAAAGGATCTGAGCCGAATATTCGTTTTACCTCCTGTATGTCTTCCGACATATAAGCGAATCTGATATACGGATAATCCGATTTAAGACTTGATGTTACTTTTACTCCATCATCTTTTCCGATGTGGGTATTGATATACACTGCATCAACTTCTCCTTTACATTCATCAACTATATATGTCGTAAGTGAAAAATAATTGGACATCATGAACCTCCGCAAGGGAAGCCTGCCGATCTGGCTCTTGCCTTGGGGAAATGAGAATTATTTGGAGTTTAAGGATAACAAGGACTTGGAAGAGCCTTTGGCTCCATCTTTTCCGAAAGATGCGAATCCTCCTGTAGTAAGTCTAGAGGATCTTTATACTGAATCTATCAAACCCGGTGATAATGAAAAAGAAATACAAGCCAAACATGTGGACGGCGAGAACGGTAGTAAACGAGCTTATATTCGCTACATTCCTGAGACCAATGCGGCCGTCGGAGAGAACGGCGG
>OHHT01000659.1_pt1 | contig 11710 bp, 9 predicted proteins | sample 1568061 | NCBI WGS metagenome assembly OHHT01 (sample SAMEA3879550, study PRJEB24766) | human gut metagenome | biome: human-associated habitat; feature: feces | place: USA | collected 1985/1987 | reverse complement strand
TTGGTGAATGGTCTCGATGATTTTTGTAAATTCGCACTTGCTTGTTTAATCTGCGACGCGCCCGGCGCGCGCCCGAATTTGGGCGTTGCTGATTTTTTTTGTAGCTTTACGGGCTAATTTTAATGTGTAAGAAAAAAGCTATCAGATATGATTGAAAGAGTGAAAAAGATTTTCAGCGATTGGCGGCTGTGGAGCGTGGTGATCGCTATTGCGGCGATGGCGCTGATCTCGTTTGCCTATTTCTATCCCGACGATGCCATGGGCAATGTGCTGCAGCAGCACGATATGCGTCAGGGCATGGCGAACGGCCATGAGGCACAGGCGTTTACCGATGCCACGGGCGAGGAGACACGATGGACTAATGCGCTGTTAGGCGGCATGCCCACGTTTCAGATAGCCCCGAGCTATCCCTCCGACTCGCTGTTCACGTGGCTCAGCGACGTGCTGACGCTCGGTCTGCCCGAGCCGGCCAACCTGCTTTTTCTGATGATGCTCGGCTTCTTCATCCTGCTGATGGCGATGAAGATGCGGTGGTATGTCGCTCTGATAGGCGCCGTGGCCTACGGCTTTTCGAGCTATTTCATCATCATCATCAATGCCGGCCATATATGGAAATTCATCACACTGGCCTATATCCCGCCGACAATAGCGGGCGTGGTGCTCGCCTACCGCGGCCGTTACCTCGCGGGAGCGGCGGTTGCGGCCCTATTCGGTATGCTCCAGATAGCGAGCAACCATGTGCAGATGACCTATTATTTCCTGTTTGTGATAGCCGGCTTCGCCATCGCCTATCTGGTGAGGGCGATACGCGGTCATGAGATGCGCCGCTGGTGGATAGCCACGGGCGTGCTTGCCGTGGCCGGCATACTGGCGGTTGCGGCCAATCTGCCAAGTCTTTACAATACCTATGAATATTCGAAAGAAACTATCCGCGGCAAGGCCACGGATCTGATCACGGAATGCGCAGGCCAGCCGGGGTCGGACCATGCGGCGATGTCGGCCTTCAGCTATACGAAATCGGAGACCTTCACGCTGCTGATACCCAACATCAAAGGCGGTGCTTCCATCATGCCCCGCCAGGGTGAGACCCATGGCGTGACGCTCGGCGACCTTGACTCGTATGCCGAGATGGAGCCGACCGACGAAATGGCCGCCGCTGTGCATCAGCAGATTACGGGACAGCTTCCGCAGTATTTTGCCAGCCGGGAGGGCACGAACGGCCCGGTGTATGTCGGCGCACTGATATGCGCGATGTTCCTGCTGGGATGCCTGATAGTGCGGGGGCCGTTGAAATGGGTGCTTTTAGTGCTGACAGTCGTGTCGATCGTCGTGGCCTGGGGTTACAATTTCTTGTGGTTCAGTGATTTCATGTTCGACCACATGCCGCTGTTCAATAAATTCCGAGCGCCCGAGAGCGCGCTTGTGGTGGCCGAGTTCACCATGCCGCTCCTTGCCGTGATGGCTCTCCAGCAGCTGTGCACGACGCCGAAAGAGGAGCTCTGGGGCCGCTACGGCAACAAACTGTTGTGGAGTTTCGGAGCTATGATCGTGATATGCCTTGTGGCGCTGATGAGTCCGTCGCTGTTCGGCGAGACCGGTCTGCTGCCTCACGAGCAGGAGATGCTTAAGGCTTACGGCATCGACCGCTCGGTGATAAGCGAGACCTACAGCCAGGTGCAGACGCTCCGCGAAGGCATGGTGCGCGGCGATGCCCAGCGGTCGCTGATCATCGTGTTGTGCGGCGGCGCTCTGCTGCTGCTCTATCTGCGCCGCATCGTGAAGCGTGAATGGATGATAGCAGGTATCGGCGTGATAGTGCTTGTCGATCTCTACACCGTCAACAAACGCTATCTCAACTCCGACTGCTTCATGCCCGCCCCGCTGACGGATGAGGCTGTGTTTGAGGCCACACCGGCCGACAAGGCTATCCTCGCCGACACGGCCATGAATTACAGAGTGCTCGACATGACTCAGATCGGCGGCTCTGATCCGTCGTACTTCCACAAATCGGTGGGCGGCTATCACGCTGCCAAGCTGACGCGCTACGATGATATGCTCAACTACTATCTCTTCAGCGGTGAACATGACTATCTGCCGATGCTCAACATGCTCAACACCAAATATCTGATCAACGATCTGAACGGCATGCCGATGATCAACGACGAGGCGATGGGCAACGCATGGCTCGTGGACCGCGTGAAATATGTAGCCACGCCCAACGAAGAGATTGCCGCTGTAGAAAAGCTCGATCTCAGCAGCGAGGCTGTCGCCGACAAGAAATTTGAGAGCGTGCTTGGCGCCTCGACGCCCAAATCGGCCGGGGACACGATCTTTGAAACCTACTATGCTCCCAACCGCCTGAAATACCACGTTAAGACGGCCAAGGGCGGCGTGGCAGTGTTCTCCGAGGTCTATTTCCCGTGGGGCTGGCATGCGACCGTCGACGGCAAGCCTGTCGAGCCGGGCCGCGTGAACTATCTGCTTCGTGCGCTGAAAGTGCCGGCCGGCAGCCACACCGTGGAGATGTGGTTTGATCCTGAATCGCTGCACACTACGACCACCGTGGCCTACGTGGCCATCATAGCCATCTATCTGCTGCTCGCCGGCGCCGTCGTGGCAGGATTGTATGGCAAAAGAAAAGATAATGAGACTGCTGCACCGCAACCGGAAAAAGGCAAGTAGAGAGCCCCGCTGGCGTTTCCGCCGGATAATGGGCGCGTGCACTCGCCCTTCGCCTACGACTTTATCCGTCGGGTGATCAGTCAGCCGTGCGCCTACTACTGCTATCCGCAGCTGCGTCAGCTGGCGCGTGCGGCGGGCATGCGTCCTGCCGTGCTGCTCCTGCTGTTCAGGGTATCGCTCAATTTCCGGCCCCGGCATCTTGTGGTGGAGGGGGCCGACGATGCCGTGCGCGATGCCATAATCGCCGCTGTGGCCGAGGGATCGCCCGAGGTGCGCACCGACGGTGACGGACCGGCCGACATGACGGTGGTGTGCGGCGAGGTCGGCGAATCGGTGGCGCTGCAATGCGCAGAGCATGGCGGCGTGGTGGTGTTCACGGACAAACGGCGCACCAGCGGATTGGCACGCAACCTGTGGCTTTCGACGGCCCGGGGCATGCTGTTCAGAGGCAGCCGCGTGGCCGTGTATGCGGGCGCGCCGCATCTGCCTCATCAGCTGTACAATGTGTGGTTCTGAAACGAGCGGCCATGGCAGAGCGCAAGATCACCGACATATCCAATCTGCTGGACCAGTTTTCGGCTTATCTGATGCTCGAGCGCGGGCTGTCGGATAATACCCGCGCGGCATATCTCGCCGACACCGGGCGCCTGCTCTCCTATCTCAGCGACGAGGGCGTGTCGCTGCGCGACGTGACCCTCGACACGCTGCAGAATTTTGTGGCCACGCTCTACGATCTGGGCATCGCCTCACGGTCGCAGGCCCGAATAATAGCCGGCGTGCGGTCGTTTTTCAAATTCCTGCGCATGGAAGGATTTCTCGACGGCGACCCCTCGGCCCTGCTGGAGATACCGCGGATAGGGCGGCGGTTGCCCGAGGTGCTCACCGTCAGAGAGATCGACAATATGATTGCCGCCATCGACATGTCGTCGCCCGAAGGACAGCGCAACCGTGCCATCATCGAGACGCTCTACGGCTGCGGGATGCGCGTGTCGGAGCTGGTGAACCTCGAGCTGTCGAAAGTGTATTTCGACGAACAGTTTGTGGTGGTGACCGGCAAAGGCGACAAAGAGCGCATAGTGCCGATAAGCGACGTGGCGCTCAACGAGATACGCAAATATATCACCGAGGACCGCTCGCGGCTGAACATCAAGCCCGGCGAGGACCACATACTTTTCCTGAACCGGCGCGGCCATCGGCTGACGCGGGTGATGGTGTTTTATATCGTGAAACGGCTCGCCGAGCTTGCGGGCGTGCGCAAGGTGATATCGCCTCACACGCTGCGCCATTCGTTTGCAACCCACCTGCTTGAAGGGGGCGCCAACCTGCGCGCCATCCAGCAGATGCTGGGCCACGAGAGCATAGCCACCACAGAGATCTACATCCATATCGACCGGTCGAAGCTCCGCGACGAGATATTGCGGTGCCATCCGCGTAACCGACAGCCTGATAACCGCGATGACTGAAGCAGATAGGGAAATAAGAGGAACGATGAGCGACAGGACTGTCACAGGGCGTTTTGCCCCGTCGCCCACAGGGCGTATGCATCTGGGCAATGTGGCTGCGGCGCTGGCGTCGTGGCTCTCGGTGCGCAGCCGCGGCGGCCGGTGGATACTCCGCATCGAGGATCTCGATCCGCAGCGCTCGCGCATGGAATATGCCCGTACGATCGAGGACGACCTTCGCTGGCTCGGCCTTGACTGGGATGAGGGGGGCACGGCCGGTACGGGAAGCCACGGGCCGTATATGCAGAGCCTCCGCAGCGACATCTATCGCGAGCATCTGGAGCGGCTGAAAAAGACGCGGCTGACATATCCGTGCCACTGCACGCGCGCCGACATCATGGCCACGCAGGCGCCGCACGAGAGCGACGGGCGCGTGGTGTATGCCGGCACATGCCGTCCGTCGGCAACGCCGCCCTTTGAAAATCCGGCCGAGGGAGAGCGCCGCGGAGCCACCCGGCTTTATGTGCCTGACCGAGAGATTGTGTTCGATGATCGCGTATATGGCCGTCAGAGCGTGAATCTTGCGCATCACTGCGGAGATTTCGTGCTTCAGCGCGCCGATGGCGCGTGGGCTTATCAGCTGGCGGTGGTGGTCGACGATGCCTTGATGGGCGTGACCGAGGTGACGCGCGGCTGCGACCTGTTGCTGTCGTCGGCACAGCAGATCTATCTCTACGGCCTCCTCGGCTACGAGACACCCGAGTTTGCGCATATACCGCTGGTGGTCAACGCTGAAGGACGCCGTCTCTCGAAACGCGACGCCTCGCTATCTATGGCAACCCTCCGCGAGAAATACAGCGCCGAAGCCATCATAGGCCGTGCGGCGGCGCTGTTGGGTCTGCTGCCCGAAGCCACGCCCGTATCCGCGGCCGAACTTGCCGGCGAGTTTGCCTGGGAGAAGATACCGGCAGTGCCGGCGGTAACCGTCGGGTGAGTGCCGGCAGGTCAATAAGGGAGAATCGAACAGTTAAATTATATTAAAAATTCAGGAGCGGGCATTATCCTTCCGCAAAAAGTACATAATATTGCACTAACAAAATTGTTAATCAAATTTGTTAATATGAATAAAGTGTTGAATAACAGTAAAGTGAATGGCGAAACAACCACCGAGCAGCAGATTCTTGCGGCGGCCGAGCGGGAATTTGTCAGCAAAGGCTTTGCCGGAGCGCGCACCACCTCGATAGCCGAGGCTGCGGGCGTCACCCATGCGATGCTGCACTATTATTTCCGCACCAAAGAAAACCTCTTTGAGAAGATAATAGCAGAGAAAGCCGACATGCTTCAGGAGGTGTTTCTCGGCGCGTTCGGCGACGAGTCGGCCACCTTCAGCGAGCGGATAAAGATGGGCGTGGCCCGGCACTTCGACTTCGTGGCGGCGAATCCCCAGCTGCCGATGTTTGTGTTCAATGAGGTTTCCCGAGATCCGCAGCGCTGCGCCGGCTTTGTCAACCGGGCCATCATAAAAGGGCACAAATTGATAATGAGTCTTCAGCGCCAGATCGATGATGCCGCTGCACGCGGAGAGTGCCGCCCGATGGATGCGGGGCATTTTCTGATGGATATAGCGTCGCTCAACCTGTTTACGTTCATCGCCGCGCCGTTGCTGGAGACAGCCGGAGTAGCAGGGCGGCGCGAGGAGTTCCTCCGGGCACGCAAGCAAGAAAATATTGAAACCATAATGAGCAGAATGAAACCATGAAGCTAAAAGAAAAATACAAACGGCTTTTGCTGCCGCTGGCGTTGCTGTTTGCCGCCGCGCCGTCGGCAGTGTCACAGCAGGTGACGCTTCAGCAGTGCATCGATGCCGCCGAGGCCAACTATCCGCTGATAAGGCAGTATGACATCATCGGGCAGACGCGCGACATCAGCCTTTCCGACATCAACCGTAACTGGCTGCCGAAAATAGAGCTTTACGGGCAGGGGAGCGTGCAGAACTCCGTTGCCGAATTTCCGTCGGTGCTCACCGACATGCTCGACAAGATGGGGCAGCACTTCCGCGGCCTCGGCAAGTTTCAGTACCGTGCAGGCGTCGATGTCAGCCAGACCATCTGGGACGGCGGGGCATCGCGCTACCGCCGCGAGCAGGAACGCGTCACGGCCGACGTGAACCGTGCCGCACTGGATGTGGAGCTGTATGCTCTGCGTGCGCGGGTGGAGAACCTCTATTTCGGCATCCTGCTGATGCAGGAACAGACAGAGCAGACACGCCAGACGGAAACGCTTCTCGACGCCAATCTGCGCCGGATGACGGCCGCCTTCAACAACGGCGTGGCGACGCGCAGCGATGTCGACATGATAGAGGCCGAGCTGCTTGGCATCAGACAGCAGATATTGCTGGCGCAGGGTGCCGAGGACTCCTACCGCGACGTTCTGTCGGTGTTCACCGGCCTCGATCTCGCCGGGAAAACCCTCGAGCGGCCGAGTGCCGAAGAGCCGTCGGACCTGACGCCAGACCGTCCCGAGCTGCGGCTCTACGACGCCCGTCTCCGCGCCTCGGAAGTGATGCGCCGTAGCGTGGAAGCCGAGGTGATGCCGAAGATAGGATTTTTCGGGCAGGCATTCTACGGCTATCCGAGCTTCGACAACTTCCGGAGCATGCGCACCCGCCGGCCCGATTTCAACCTGCTGGCGGGCATAAAAGCGACGTGGAACATCAGCTCGCTCTACACCCGCAACAACCGCCGCGCCACGGCCGATCTCGCCGCCCTCGAGGCAACCACACAGCGCGAGACTTTCCTGTTCAACAATCGTCTGGCGGCAACCGGTCAGGATGCCGACATCCGCAGTCTGCGCGCCGCCATGGCTAACGACGCGAAGATCACCGAGCTGCGCCGGTCGGTGCGCCGGTCGGCGGAATCGCAGCTCGAAAACGGCGTGATCGACGCCACGGCGCTGCTCTCCAAAATCACCGACGAAAACCGGGCCGAGCTTACGGCACGCTATCACGAAATAGAGCTACTCAAAAAAATCTACGAACTTAAAAATACGCTTAACCGATGAATACCAACAGTATAACAGCCGCTGGAGCGCTGCTCTCAATGGTGGCGGCCCTATGGTCGTGCAGCGACAAGCCTGACTATGATGCCACAGGCATTTTCGAAGCCACAACCGTCACTGTGTCAGCCGAAACCACGGGGAAAATTTTGAGTTTTGACGTTGAGGAAGGCGACAGCATAATCCTCGGCCAGTGCATCGCGGCCATCGATTCGACCGAGCTGCTGCTGCGTCGCAGCCAGATAGGCAAGCAGGAATCGTCGACGCGCACCTCCGCGCCGTCGATACCCGCCCAGGCTTCCGCGCTGCGGGCGCAGATAGCGCATCAGGAAAACGAAGTGAACCGCTTTGCCCGGCTCTATGCCGACGGCGCAGGCACCCAGAAACAGCTCGACGATGCCAAAGCATATCTGGCGACTCTGCGCGGACAGCTCGAAGCATTGCTCTCGACGCTCGGCAAGAGCAGCAACTCGCTGGGCGATAACGCTATGGCGCTGCAATATCAGAGCGAACAGCTCAGCGAGCAGATAGCGAAGAGCAACGTCAAATCGCCGATCACGGGGACCGTGCTCGTGAAATATGCCCAGGAGGACGAATTTGCAGTGCCGGGCAAGCCGCTCGTGAAGATGGCCGACCTCAACCGCATCTATATCCGCAGCTACTTCACCGCCTCGCAGCTGGCCAACGTGAAGCTCGGACAGAAAGTGACCGTGATAGCCGATTTCGGCGGCGACGAACAGTATGAATATCCCGGCACTGTGACCTGGATAGCCCAGGAGAGCGAATTCACCCCCAAATCGATACAGACCGAAGACACGCGGGCCAATCTCGTCTATGCGGTGAAGATAGCTGTGGTTAACGACGGCCGGCTGAAGCTGGGCCAGTATGGTGAAGTGAGATTATAGCTTGTTTAATAATAAATGTTGACGGCAGGGTCGCATAGCTTAAGTGACATTAATTACAACACAGCTCATGGAATTCAACAACAATTGTATTATAATTTAACATTATGTTATCTATTATAAAGAAAGTTACATCAGACCTGTCATTCGCCGGCATCTTTGCGTCTGTTCTTCGGTCGTTATGGAACCCCATAACTCCCTCATCACAGACACAAATATACTCGACGACTGACAGCCCTGCCGTCAACATTTATTATTAAACAAGCTCTAATAATCATTTGAGATGCGCATCCCCCGACAACCTTTTCGGGGGATGCGTTGTTGTAGTATTGTAACATTTGAAAAAATACCAACATATTCAAATATAAATATAAAAACTCTTTCAATTATGAACACAGCCCCTCTTCAAGGAATCAAAGTGGTCGACTTCACGGCAGTGCAGTCAGGCCCTTCATGTACACAGATGCTCGCATGGCTCGGCGCCGAAGTAATCAAAATCGAACGCCCGGGTTCAGGCGACGCCACACGTAAGGAGCTCCAGTTCCTCCCCGACGAGCCCAGCTACTATTTCCTGCAGCTCAACTCCGACAAGAAATCACTGACACTCGACGCTGCCACACCCGACGGCAAAGAGATCCTCACCAAGCTCATCAAAGAGGCCGATATCTTTGTTGAAAACCTTCATCCGGGTGCAATGGACAAACTCGGCTTCAGCTGGGAAGTGGTTCATCAGCTCAATCCGAGATGTATCTACGGCACAATCAAAGGTTTCCCTCTCTCGTCGCAGTTCAAGGACCTGAAGGCCTACGAACCCGTGGCACAGGTAACAGCCGGCGCCGCATCGACCACCGGCTGGTGGGAAGGTCCCGACAATGTTCCGACACAGAGCGGTGCCGCCCTCGGCGACTCCAACTCGGGCATGCACCTGCTCATCGGTTTGCTGGCAGCCCTTCTGCAGCGCGAAAAGACCGGCGAAGGCTCCTACGTTTATCAGTCAATGCACAATGCATGTCTGAACCTCTGCCGTATCAAGACCCGCGACCAGCTTACGCTTGACCGCCTCGGCTATCTGACACAATTCCCGCAGTATCCTAATGAAAAATTCGGTGATTTCGTTCCGCGTTCAGGCAACCAGGAAGGTTCGGGCGTGCTCGGATGGACCTACAAATGCAAGAACTGGGCTACCGACCCCAATGACTATGTATATGTGATTCTGCAGCGCGATGCAAAGAGTTTCACCAAAGCATGCAAGGCTCTCGGATTCGAGGACTGGCTCACCAATCCCGATTTCAATACCGCCGACGCACGCGATCGCCACAAACAAGAGATTTACGAACGCATCGGTGCCTGGACCATCACTAAGGACAAATATGAAGTCACCAAGCTGCTTTCGGCTGCCGGTGTTCCTGTCGGTCCCGTCATCTCTACCAAAGAGCTCCTCAACGATGAGAGCCTTTATGACGGCAACACACTCGTTAAGATCAACCAGGGAGGCAAGATCGGCGAATTCGTAACCGTGGGCTGCCCCTTCACACTCTCCAACTATCAGCCCACCTACGGCCCGTGCCCCACACTCGGCGGAAACACCGAAGAAGTGCTCGCTTCCATCGGCTACACCCCCGATCAGATTGCTTCGTTTGCCCAGAACGGCACGACCGCTCCTCTCGCAAAGCCTGCGAAATAACATTCAATCACTACTCTAAAGAAACAAAACCATGTCAACAACTTCCACACCCGCACAGGCGCCGGCACAGCAACCGTCCTATCCCAACCAAGTGACCGGAATGTATATTCTGGCTCGTGCGCTCAAGAACATAGGCATCGACACGATGTATGGTCTGGTCGGAATACCGATCACCGAATTCGCCTATCTTTGCCAGATGGAAGGGATACGCTTCGTAGGGTTCCGCCACGAACAGCAGGCAGGCATGGCCGCCGCCACTCACGGCTACCTTACCCAAAAGCCCGGTGTACTCCTGACAGTGTCGTCGCTCGGCTTCATGAACGGCCTCACATCCACCGTCAATGCCACGGTCAACTGCTATCCTATGATACAGATTTCGGGGTCCAGCGTCCGCGAGCCCATCGATCTCGATCAGGGCACATATGAGGGTCTAGACCAGCTCAACGTGGCCAAAGGGCTTGTCAAAGCCGCTTACCGCGTCAATGATCCCAAGGATATCCCCACCGCTGTTGCCCGCGCCTACCGCGCAGCCATCTCCGGCCGTCCCGGCGGCGTATATCTCGACGTCACCACTCCGTGCCTCGGCGCCATCATGGACAAAGCCGACGCCGACAAGCTCTTCTTCGAGCCTGTCGATCCGTGTCCGGCCATGATTCCTTCCGCCGAATCAGTAGACCGCGCCGTGAAGCTTCTCGCTTCGGCCAAACGTCCGGCCATCCTTCTGGGCAAAGGTCACATAGCACCGGCCCGCCAGGGTGGTAAAACCGGTCTTCATGCCCCGGATGTAATCCCGGTAGTAGGGGTACTCCGGGTTGAGCATCAGGTTGGTGGAGGTGATGGTGCGCTCGTTCTGGTGCAGATTGGTGGCAGGCAGGGTATAACTCAGGGTGTTTGCCACCTGCATATAGGTCTCATTCTCGGAGCAGGCCTTGGCGATCAGGGCCAGATCGTGGGCCGAGGAGACGTTGCCGTAATCATACAGGCCGTGCACACAGGTAAAGCTGGTGCTGGTGCAGCCCAGCTCTTTGGCACGCTGGTTCATCCGGGCCACAAAGGCGGTCAGGTCGCCGTCCGAAACATCACTGGCGATCACGCTGGCTGCGTCGTTGGCGCTGGCCACCAGCAGGCCGTACAGCAGGTCGATGCGGCGCACCGTTTCACCGATGCGCAGGTTGATGGTGCTGCCGTTGGCGTTCTGGATGTCCTTGAACTCCTGGGTCAGGCTGGCGGGGATGGTGATCTCCGCGTTCATGTCCTTGCCACTTTCCAGAAACAGCAGGGCTGTCATCATCTTGGTCAGGCTGGCAATGTAGCGCTGCTGGTCCGCGTTCTGTTCCAGAATGGGCTTGTCGATGTCCGCGTTGAACAGATAGACCGACTCGCCCTCGTTCACGGTCTGGATGGGCATTTCGTATGCGGCCAGACCGGGCAGGACAAGGGTCAGGGCCAGCGCTGCGGTCAGCAGCAGGGCCGCCGCCCGGCGGAAGAGAGTTGAGTTCTGCATAAGCGTATCCTCCAACGGAAGCTCCCGGCTTCCCTGAATCAAAAACTAAAACACTATATAAAAGAATACCATAAATGACGGAAAAGAGAAAGGTGGTTTTTCACAATGTTGTTGCCTTTTGGTGGAAAAGTTCCCCGGGACGAGGGTGCGGTGTTCGTGGCACCCAACGCTACGGTGCTGGGCGATGTGGTGCTGGGGCCGGGCTCCTCGGTCTGGTATGGTGCGGTTCTGCGCGGGGACGACGGCACCCTGACCCTGGGCGAGAACACCAATGTGCAGGATAATGCGGTGCTCCACTGTGACCCGGGCGGGGCGGTCACGCTGGGCAAAAACGTGACCGTGGGCCACTGTGCCCTTGTCCACGGGTGCACCGTGGGAGACGGATCCCTGATCGGGATGCACGCCACCCTGCTGAACCACTGCGTGGTGGGCAAAAACTGCA
>OHHT01000656.1_pt1 | contig 11725 bp, 8 predicted proteins | sample 1568061 | NCBI WGS metagenome assembly OHHT01 (sample SAMEA3879550, study PRJEB24766) | human gut metagenome | biome: human-associated habitat; feature: feces | place: USA | collected 1985/1987 | reverse complement strand
AAGTTATGTCCGATTTTTGTATAAAATCGAAGTTATCGGAAAAGAAAAATTGAAAACGGACAAACCGTACATTGTGGCGGCAAATCACTTATCGAATTGGGATCCGTTTATTATCGCCATGGCAAGCGGTCAGTTTTTGGCTTTTATGGCAAAAACTGAGTTGTTTGATACATTTTTCAGCAGATGGCTTATGGATTGGTGCGGTGCATTCTCCGTAAACCGTTCAAAACTCGAGGTTTCAACGATTAAAACTGCCATTAACGTAAATAAAACTTTTTGGAAATTGGCTATTTTTCCGCAAGGAACACGTGATGCAAGCGGAAAAATAAACAAAGTTTCAAGAGGATTTGTTGCACTTGCAAAAGCGACAAAGGCAGATATCATGCCCGTTTCAATCTCATACACAAACCCGAAATCGACAGGATTTCACAAAGAAAAAATAACAATCAAAGTCGGCGACCCGATTCCATACGGCGAAGTTGACGAAACAATTAAAAAATGGTGCGAGGCAATCTCGGCTATGTCAGGGCTTGAATACGAACCCGCATAACAAAAGGACGAACACTATGGCTAATGAAAAAGATACAAACGAAAAAGAAGTAAACTATGCGAGAATAGACGCATCTCGTTTAAATTGGAAAACTTATTTATGGCAGTTAACATCAACGTTTTTGATTGTTTTGCCTATTACGAGATTGTTTTACAAAATTACTGTCAAAGGGCGTAAAAATGTGCCAAAAAGACGCATAATCGTTGCTCCGAACCACATTTCATATTTTGACCCGCACCTTTCTTTCACGGCGGTGCCCCGTCCTATGACTTTTATGGCGAAAAAAGAATTGTTTGAAACAAAAATGAGGGACGCAATCCTTTCATTGGGAGCGTTTTCGGTAAATCGTGAAAAACTCGAAATTGCAACAATCCGCTCCGTAAAAGATATTTTCAAAACAAAAAATTGGCATTTGTGCATTTTCCCTCAAGGCGGTATCAGAAAAGACAGAAAAATTCACGACATCAAAGGCGGATTTGTGGCTATTGCAAAAATGGCTAAAAGCGACATTCTCCCCGTCGGAATTACCGGTACGGAAGAAATAAAATGGGATATTTTCCATCGTGGTCATATCAAAGTCAATATCGGAACTCCGATTTCTTGGGAATTGAGTGAACAGGAAATTATCGACCAATGGTGTGAACAAGTTGCAAACCTTACAGGTTACGAAAATGCAAATCACGCAGAAGAAAAAGTTGAGCAACCCACTTAATTAAAATATTTCTCAAAAAAAACCGCCTGATTTCAACAATCGAGCGGTTTTTTGATATTCAATTTTTCAGGGAATTAATCTCCCAAAATGTAATTCAAAATAGTTCTTACGCCAACGCCTGTCGCACCTTTCGGGTTTTCGAGAACTGCATTGTCGATAACCGAAGTACCTGCGATATCGATGTGAGCCCAAGGTGTTTCGCTGTCAACGAAATTTTGTAGGAACAAGGCTGCGACTGTTGTTCCGCCGCCTCTTGCACCCGAGTTTTTCATATCGGCAACATCGCTCTTGAGAGTGTCAAAATATTCGGGATACATCGGCATTTCCCAAAGTCTTTCGCCGTTTTCATCACCGCATTTAATCAATTTTTTAACGAGTTCGTCATTGTTGCCCAAAATACCTGAAGCGACGCTTCCCAAAGCGACCATACAAGCACCTGTAAGTGTTGCAATATCAATGATAGCGTCAGGATTGAGTTGTTGAGCATAACAAAGTGCATCGGCAAGAGTCAATCTGCCTTCGGCGTCTGTGTTGTCGATTTCGATTGTTTTGCCATTCATTGCCGTTACAATGTCGCCTTGTTTGTACGATGAACCACTCGGCATGTTTTCGCAAGCGGCAATCAATGCGTGAACTTCAACATTCGGCTTGAATTTTTTGATGTTTCTCATAATCGAGAGAACCGCTGCTGCACCTGACATATCGTCTTTCATTGTAAGCATTGAACTTGCGGGTTTCAAGTTCAAACCGCCCGCATCAAAAGTAATACCTTTACCGATAATAACGATTTTTTTCTTCGCCTTTTTCGGCATATATTCCATGTGAATAAATCTCGGCGAATGGGCACTACCTTGTGCAACTGCTGCAAATGCACCCATTTGCATATTTTCGATATCGATTTTTTCATAAATTTTGACTTCGTCCAAATCCAAATCTTCCGCAAGGTTAGCAAGGCATGCGGGAGTAACGTTTTGAGCAGGTTCGTTAATCAATTCTCTTGCATAATTAATTGTGTCGCCGATTAACAAACCTTTTTCAAATCCGACAACTGCTTTATCGTAATTTTTCTTGTCAAATTCAGCAATAGTGAATGTTTCTACTGCGGGTTTAACATCTGATTTATACTTATCAAATGAAAATCCGCCAATCATCGTGCCTTCAACGATAACTTTTGCACAAGCGGCGGGGTCAAATCCTGCACAACCTGCACCGTGGAGCATTGAAACAACATTTTTAACATTTTCCATTGTTTTGACTTTTTGGATAACTTTCGATGCCAAAACACGAAGTCTGTTGAGTGTAAATTCATCTCTTTTACCCAAGCCGACAATCAAAACTTTTGTCAAAATTTTATGATTCGGAATGGGAAGAACATACATTTTGCCAAATTCACCCGTAAAACGTTCTTTTTTGATGACAAAATCAGAAATAACGTTCGACAATTCCTTGTCAACCGCACCTGTTGCCCCTCCGGGGAGAGTTGTTCCCTCGAATAAATTTACAATCAATAAATCCGATTTAATCTCCGTCACTGATTGCTCCTTTTAACTGTTATATTTAGTCATTAATCGTTCCACCCACTCAAAAATAAACGAAATCTCATAAGGTTTCGGCAAATATAAATCTGCCCCCGAATTTAAAATCGAGTCTTTATCATGAATGACCGATGTCATTATTATATTTGAATTTTTAAATCTTGCATCTTTTTTAAATTTCCGACATATTTCAAAATCGGCAATCTCGTTCGCACCGCCTGCATCAAGAATTATTACCGACGGAATAAAATCATCTGTCGCTTCCTCAAATTTATTAATCGTTTTAACCTCGAAACCACGCATCTTCGCCCCTGTTTCAAGCAAAAACGAAAGTGCATAATCAGGCTCTAAAATCAACAATTTGGCATTATAATCCTTTAACTCAACCGAATTTTCCGCAACAAGTTTAGGGCGGTCGTAAATATAAGAGGACGTTTTGTTCGCCTCGGCAATGTTTTTTACCGAAATAAGCGAGTGCAAAGCCTGCTTCAAGCCTCTGATTTTTCGATATTCATTAGAAATTATCCCGATACTTATCGAAACAAGATTGATTTTTCTGTTCGGCATATCATCGCCATAAAGCGTTATGAAGCCTTTTTCGGCATCTTCCGTCGAATAAAATTTCCTCGCCGCAGAATTAAACCCGTTGACCAAACCTTTCGCAATCGTTTCCGCCTTCAAAGGAGTTGTGATTACCAAAAATTCGCCGTCTGCCGTAATGCCGACAAAGTCGTCACCGAGGGCTTTTTGGGCAATTGCACCGAAAGTCTGTTTCATTTTTTCCGCCGCAAGTTCGCCGTAAATTTCCTTATACTGCTCAAAATTATTTATCCCAATTAACATTGCAGCCCAAATTTTATCAGAATTAATCACTCTTTTAAAATATTTAAAAGAAATTCTTTGGTTTGCAAGTCCTGTTACAGAGTCCGTTTCCGTTTCAAAATGACGTCTTAAATGTGCCTGAATCCTTGCCAAAAACTCGCTCGAAGCAATCGGTTCACTCATAAAATCGTCTGCTCCGAAATTCAAAGCGTCAACCCTATCCTGCATGTGGCTCGATTTCGACAAAACAACAATAACGGGACGAATGGATTTGCAATGTTCTCTAATCTTTGCAATAGCCGTTTTTTCGCTTATTCCGTCAGAAATCACAACCAAATCAGGCTCAATCTCGGGAAAAATCATCTCCGCAACCGTCAAATCCGATGCGAGATAAACGCTTATACCCGCATTTTCAAGCGTACGTTTGTTTTTGAGTGCCTGCTCTTTTCTGTTGTCAATTATCAAAACTGCTTCTTGCATTATTTCATCTTCGCCTTAACATCGTCGCCGATTTCCGCAATCGGGAATTTTACCTCAAACACTGTCTTTTCGCCTTTTGAATATGTGCAAATCGTGCCATTCATTCTCTCAACAAGAGTTTTTGTCAAAAACAAGCCAAGCCCCGAACCTTGCGTTTTTTGCGTTAACGGGGTAGAAAGTCTTGTAAATTTTTCAAAAATTCTGTCCTTATCTTTTTCGTCAATAATGGCACCGACGTCAGAAACTCTTATGATTACAGACTTATCGTCCTGTGCGATTTCAACATCAATATCTGTGTTTTCGTTGGAATATTTGTGAGCATTTTCAACAATATTCAAAATTATCTGTTGAAATTTATCCGTATCAACCAAAATTTCGCTCAAATTTTTTGCAACTTTAAAATTAAAATGATTTTTTGCACTTTGAGCGGCAATAAGTTTAACGGAATTTTCCACAAACGGAGCAATATTAACCTTTTTCAAGACCAATTTTTCGACATCGTTCTTTGAAACAGCAAGCAAATTTTCGGTCAATTTAATCAACCGATTTGCCTGCTCTTTAATTATTAAAAGGAACTTTTGCTTTTGCTCCTCGGTAAGCCTGTCGCCCGATGTCAAAAGCGTATCTGCAAACCCTCTTATACTCGTCAACGGAGTTCTGAGTTCATGGCTGACCGTCGAAATAAAATCCGCCTGAACAGCCTGCAAACTTTTTTGTTCCTTTTCGTTCATAATTGCCTGATTTTATGTATTTTCGTTTGTGTCTTGATTTTCAGTATCATTGACAGTTGCCGCAATCGGAGCACCCGTAACACGTTCCAAATTAGCCGCCGCAATGTTATAATTCATCAAGTTTGAATAATATTCAAGTTGTGCTTTGCGGTAAGTATTTTCAGCATCTTTGAGTTCAACCGCATCGCCAAGACCGACTTTATATCTGCCGCTTGCAAGGTCGTATTGCTCTTTCGCCTGCATCATAGCGAGTTGTGAAACGGGAATTGAATCTTTTGCGTTTTGCAAGTCGATATACGCCTGTTTAACTTCGAGGTAAACCGATTGTCTTGTGTTTTCCAAGTCAGCAATGTCTTTATTTGCAGTCGCTTTCGCTTCATCAACCTGTTTCTTTAACAACAATCCGTTAAAGTTGCTGTAAGATAAATTTCCGCCGAATTGATAGCCCGTATCTTTTCCGGGGTTTCTTCCGCCGTATTGGAATGATGCAAATGCGTTCAAATCAGGCAAGAATGCTCTTTTTGATGCTTTAACCAAAAGTTTTGACGCATCAGCCTTTTTCTTCGCTGCCAAATATTCCGGACGAGTTTCAAATGCCGTATTCAACATGTCATTCAATGCAACCTCGTACGTTCTCGTTTCAAGGTTTTCATCAATTGCATAATTTTCAAATTCGGGTTGACCGATTGCATTGTTTACGCTCGCATAAGCAAGTTTTACCGTGTTTTTCGACTTGATAAGGTCAAGTTTCGCCTTGCCAAGATTGTATTCTGCCGTCAAAACGTCGATTTTCGCCTTCGTACCTATTCTGTAAAAAGCATTTGCCTGTTCAAGGTGAACTTGAAAATCGTGTACGGAATCTACCATAACTTTTTCTTGTTGCATAGCGTAAAGCAAGTTATAGTAAGACTTTTTGACATTATAAATAACATCGTTGATGCTTTTTTGAACATTATCTTCCGATGCTTCATAAGTCTTTTTCGCAATATCAGCTTCAGCCTTTGTTTTACCGAAATCAAACAATTTCATATTTGCTGAAACAGTCGGCAAATAGAACATATTGTAAGTTTGCGACGGAGGTGAAAATGACGTTACAAGCATATCATTTCTTGAATACTCAGCACCCACGCCTATTCTCGGGAAATATGCCGACCACGCTTGTGCAATTTTCGTCTTGTAAATTTCAGCAGAACTTTTTGCCGAAACGATTGACGGGTGACTTGCAAGTGCGATTTTAACGCAATCATCAACCGTCACAATCTGACCGACTTGCTCGTTTGCAACTTCTGATTGATATTCTTCTTTTTTGAGAGATGCGTTGATTTTGTCCGCAATTGACTTTGCCGAGTCGATTTGAGTTGAATTTTTTGAACTGTTCTTCAAATCTTCTTTCATACCGTCAATATTGGGCAAAGTTTCCGACTTGACGTCGGATTTTGCACCTTCAACCGTATTATCGGTTTGCTCTTGGATTGCAACCTTTTCAAGTTTTTCCGTTGTTTTATTTTCATTCGCCACAGTCGGTAACATTACCGCCAATGACAATATTAATGTTGTTATAAGTTTCTTATTCATATCTTCCTCGAAGAATTTTTATTTTTGTTCACTATCAATATTTTGATGTCTTTTTTTTCTTTTTTCCATAACTTTATTTACGTAATTTTGAACAACTACATAGAAAGCAGGAGTCAAGACCGTACCTAAAGTACCTGCCGCAATCATACCGCCAAATACTGTTGAACCAACTGAAATACGGCTGTTTGCACCAGCACCTGTCGCTACTACCATCGGCAATACACCGAGGACAAACGCAACTACCGTCATCATAATTGCTCTGAATCTCAAATGTGCCGCCTTGAGTGCCGCATCTTCCACGCTCAAGCCGTGTTCTTCGTGTTCAACTTTCGCAAATTCAACAATCAAAATTGCCTGCTTTGTCGCCAAACCAATCAACATTATCAAACCTACCTGTGAATACAAGTCCAAAGATTGGTTAATCATCAATTGGAATGTCAACGCACCGATTGCCGCAACAGGTGCAATCAGGATTACCGAAACAGGAATTGTCCAACTTTCGTACAATGCTACAAGGAACAAATATACGAATAACAACGCAAGTGCAATAACGACGCCCGTTTGTCCCGAAGATTCACGTTCTTGTGCCGAAGTACCAGACCATTCGTACGTAATATCTCTCGGAAGTACGCTTTCTACAAGGTTTTCAACCGCTTTCATCGCTTCACCGGTACTTCTTCCCTTAGCAGGTTGTCCGCTGAATTGAACCGATTTATATTGGTTGTATCTTGTAATCGCTGCAGGTCCTACTGACGGAACAAGTTTTACCATTGCAGTAACAGGTACCATTTTGCCCGTTTTATTCTTAACGTAAATATTTGTTAAATCCTCTGCCGAACGTCTGTATTTTTCTTCCGCTTGAACTTGAACTCTATATACACGACCCAATTTGTTGAAGTCGTTTACATAATACGTACCCAAAGTACCTGCCAAAGTTGCATACAACTCTTGCAAATCAACGTTTTGTGCGAGAACTTTGTCATTATCAATTTGAACGATGTATTGAGGAACACTCGATTGGAATGTCGTATAAATATAATCGACGTCCTTATCTTGTAATGCCGCTTGTTGTAACATTCCCGAATACTTATCCAAGTCGGTGTAAGAATATTCACCTTTAGAAAGCATTTGGAATTCCAAACCGCCCAACATACTCATACCGCTAATTGCCGGAGGAGAGAAGAATATCGCTTGACCTTCGTTTACAACGCCTTTGATTCTTGATGTAATTTGTTTTTTAATACCATTTGCAGACAAATCTGTCGGTTTGCCCTGGATTTTTCTTATAACCCATTGAACAGGGTTAACCTGACGTTCGTCCCAATCTTGCAAGTCGGCAATGACGTACGCAAGGTTGGACGGACCGTTTCCGCCAAAGGTCATTGTATATTTGATACCTTCAATATCTTTAATACGTTGGTTAATGTTCAAACATACAGCCTTTGTTCTTGCAATTGAAGCACCCGGAGGCAATGTTACCTGACCGATAAGTACCGCTTGGTCTTCATCAGGAATAAAGCCTGTCGGAATATACATAAATTCTCCGACCAAAACCGCAATAATCGCAAAATATGTTATCAAATGTACATTGAAAGAATTGAACATAACATCAATTAATTTTGTGAAATGGTTTGACGGAACTTTGTTCGGGTCATGTGCTTTCAAAACAATTGAACACATAGCAGGTGACAAAGTCAACGCACAAACCGCAGACAATGCAATTGATACTGAAATAAATACCGCAAATTGCTTATACATCATACCCGACAATCCGGGGATAAACGCAACAGGGACGAATACAGCCATCAATACCATCGCCATTGCAACCAACGCACCGCCAACTTCTTCCATCGTCAACTGCGTTGCCGTAACAGGGTCTTTGCCCTCTTCAATGTGCCGCCTTACGTTTTCAATTACAACGATAGCATCATCGACTACGGTCGCAACCGCCAAAATCATTGCGAACAACGTCAACAGGTTGATTGACATACCCAGTGGAGGCAGGGCTACAAATGTTCCCAAAAGTGACACAGGAATTGTTACACAAGGAATCAATGTCGAACGCCAATCACCCAAGAATACGAAAATAATCAAAATAACAATGATTGACGTAATCAATACGGTAAATTCAACTTCCTTGATTGACTCACGGACGAATTTCGTACCATCGTTGATAACTTCAATCTTCAAGCCCGTCGGCAATGTTTTTTCAATTTCGACAATCTTCTTTTCCATCAAGTCCATAATGCTGATTTCGTTAGCACCCGGAAGTCTGACTATCTGAATAATCGCAGCAGGATCACCGTTTACGATACCAAATCCGTCGTATGTTTGTGAACCCATTTCTATTCTTGCAACGTCTTTCAACTTCGTTTGTGAACCGTCTGAATTTGCCTTAATAATAATATCTTCATATTGTTTCGGATCTTCCAAACGACCTTGTGTTCTTAATGTCAATTTCAACTCTTGCGGATTATCCCCAGGTTCTTGACCCAAAAAACCTGCCGCGACAAGTGTGTTTTGGTCATTAATCGCCTTAACGATTTCTGACATACCAACTTTCAACTTCGCTGCTTTTTGAGCATCGAGCCAAATACGGATTGAATAATCGCCCGCACCGTAAACCGCAACGTCGCCGACACCTTCTACACGTTTAAATTCATCTACCAAGAAGATTTTTGCGTAATTGGTCAAATCAAGTTGTGACCACGAACCATCTTCAGAACGTAAGTTAAATGTACCCGTACCGGGACCGCTAACCTTGTTAACCGCCGTAATACCAAGTCTTTTTACCTCTTCAGGCAACTTAGGTGTTACCTGTTGCAAACGGTTTTGAACATTTACAAGGTTGATATCCTTGTCGGTACCAACCTTGAAGTAAATTGTTAAGTTATAAGTTTGGTCATAAGATGTTGATGTCATATAAAGCATGTTTTCAACACCGTTGACCTGTGATTCAATCAACGACGCAACCGATGATTCTACGTCGCTCGCACTTGCACCCGTGTAATTAGCCGTAACAGAAACTTGCGGCGGGGTAACATCAGGATACTTTTCAAGTTGCAAAGTCAACATCGCAATCAAACCGACAATCGATATGAAAATTGCGATAACCATTGCAAATCTCGGTCGTTTAATGAAAAAATATAAATCTTTAAATTAAATTCAATATAGTATATACTAAATGTAAATATGTCGGAGGGGCATGAAGGAGAAGGAAATGATAGATTTATTACTTAAGACATTCGTAAAGGACTACGATAAAACCAAAGATCCACAGGTAAGGACTAGATACGGAATATTTGCCGGAATTGTGGGAATAATCTGTAATCTTATACTGTTTTTAGCAAAGATACTTGCAGGAGTGCTTACGGCATCGGTTTCAATTATGGCGGATGCGGTCAATAACTTATCAGACGCCGGTTCTTCGGTTGTTACGCTTATAGGTTTTAAGCTTGCCGGAAAGCCGGCAGATTATGAACACCCTTATGGACATGGGCGGATAGAATATATATCAGGCTTCATAGTTTCGGGCGCAATTATAATCATGGGCTTTGAATTATTTACAACATCATTCAGAAAAATACTTCACCCTACGCCGCTTGAGGTGTCCGTACCATCTCTTATAATACTTGTATTATCAATTCTTATGAAAATGTGGATGGCTAAATTCAACAAATATCTTGGCAATAAGGTAGATTCTGCTGCAATGAAGGCAACGGCAACAGACAGCTTATCAGACTGCGTTGCAACATCAGTTGTTCTTATAGGTGTACTGCTTACACTGTTTTCTAATATTAATATAGATGGAATATCGGGAGTGGTTGTTGCAGTATTTGTAATACTTGCAGGCTTTGGTGCGGCTAAGGATACATTGCAGCCGCTTCTTGGTCAGCCGCCAACGAAAGAATTTGTAAAAGAGTTAGAGGATATAGTTCTTCAGGATAAGCACATAATAGGCGTGCATGACCTTATTGTGCATAATTACGGACCGGGAAGAGTATACGCTTCGCTTCACGCGGAAGTTCCGGCTAATATGGATATGATGGAAGCACACGATTATATAGATATGGCTGAAAGAAGAGTTGAGAAGCATATGAAATGCTTTATAAGCATACATATGGATCCGGTAATCACGGATGATGAGGTAATCAATCATTTGCGCAAAATGACTATGGAGGTTGTGAAGTCAGTGGGGGAGGAGCTTGACATACATGATTTCAGGACAGTTAAAGGTCCATTTATAACCAATCTTATATTTGATGTGCTTGTTCCTTATAATTACCACATTTCAGATGATGAGATAAAGCATACAATACAGAAAAAAATCACGGAGAAGCAGAGTGAGTGCCGCGCCGTGATTAAGATTGATAAAAGTTATATTGGCTGATTATATCCAGCCGCCATCAAGGGTTATTATCTGACCGGTAAGATAGCTGTTCATGCCGGTAAGTGATTTGACGAGTTCAGCAACTTCCTGTGGGCTTCCAAAGCGGCCTGCAGGAATTTCTTCTGCAAGAGAAGCTTTGTCATCTACTGAGAGATGACCGTTCATTTCAGTGTCAATCGCGCCACAGGCAACAGCATTTACCTGTATTCCACTTGGAGCGAGTTCCTTTGCCAGTGCCCTTGTAAATGCATTTACAGCCCCCTTGGTTGCTGAGTAGGCGACTTCACAGCTTGCACCGTACAGTCCCCACACAGAAGATATGTTAATGATTTTGCCACAGTGTCTTTTCATCATATCCTTAACGGCGAAGTGGCAGCAGTTAAATACAGAACCTATATTTGTATTGCATATCTTATTCCATTCACTTTCATTCATATCCTGAAAAAGTCCGACAATAGAAATTCCAGCGTTGTTCACTAGTATATCAACCTGTCCGAAACGCTGCAGACATATGTCAAACATTTTCTGTACATCTTCGAAATTACCCATATCGCCGACAAATGTTTCGCAGACACTTCCTTTTTTCTCGATAACAGCTTTAACCTCATTTAGTTTATCCACATTTTTCGCACAGTTAATAACAATGTTAGTATCCTTTCCGGCGAGTTCTATTGCAATGGCTCTTCCGATACCGCGGGAAGCACCAGTGATTACTATAGTTTTTTTCATGTTAATATGCCTTTCTTAAATCAATGTGATTTTAATAATATCGTTATTATAATACAGGAAAACACAGGCAAATACTATAAAAAAATAAAAAAGAATTGTTGACAAAAATCGCCTTGTGCATCCTTACCAAAAAGAAAACCAGATTGTATTTATTTCAATAATTGCTTGACAGACGTTTTGAACATTCAAAAAAGTTATCCA
>OHHT01000655.1_pt1 | contig 11740 bp, 7 predicted proteins | sample 1568061 | NCBI WGS metagenome assembly OHHT01 (sample SAMEA3879550, study PRJEB24766) | human gut metagenome | biome: human-associated habitat; feature: feces | place: USA | collected 1985/1987 | reverse complement strand
CTCCTGATTGGAGATGTTGTACAGCAGGATGCCATCGCGGTATTCATTGTAGATATTGCGGTAATCGGGGTCTATGTTTACCAAATCCTTGCGGTAAATCTCTGCAACTTTGTCACGCATGACGCGGTTGGTTGTATTGCGCAGCATCGTCATGGCGTCGTCCACTTCCATAGACGCGGTGACGGGCATGGCCGGCATCACGGATGCTATGGTATATTTTTTGTCGGCCACGGTGTATACGGGGATGGTGGAGGCTTTGAGTGCCTCTATGGCTGTCGAGTCGTAGCGGCCGCATTCTTCAATGATTTGGCGGACTTTTGCCAGGCCGTCGTCCGACACCTGTCCCTTGTATTGTTGTACCAAGGCATCGAGGCGGCGTTGTGCAGGCAGTTGTCCGCGTTCGTCGCCGTTGATTTGCTGCTCAAGCGATTGGCGCATATCTTCGAATGATGCCACGGGGCGTGCGCCGGTTTTGTGGATGATGTGGTATCCGTAGGCTGTGGCTACCGGGCGCGAAATCTCGCCCACTTGCATGGCGAAGGACGCCGAGTCGAAGGGGGCGACCATCATCCCCGAGCTGAACCATCCGAGCTTGCCGCCCTGCTTGGCGCTCCCCGGGTCTTCGCTTTCGCGGCGTGCAACGTCCTCAAAGTCCACTCCGGGTTGTGTCACCACGTTGTATATCGAGTCTATTGCCACGCGTGCATGTTCGGCCTCTTCGGGGGTCTTACCGTGCGTGAGCTTGAGAATGTGCTCGGCTTCAACCTCGCCGGGATTGGGTTTGATTTCGTCCACGCGTATGATGTGGAGGCCGAAGCCCGAATTGATTACAGGCGAGATACCACCCAATGGGGTGTCATAGGACGCCTTTTCGAAGGGCCAGGGGAAGCGGCCGGGCAGTACCCAGCCCATGCGTCCGCCGCGAGTGGCACTGGCACGATCTATGGATGCAGCGGCTGCGTCCTCAAAGGTGGTGGTGCCGGACAGGATGGCATTGCGTATCGAGTCGGCGTGGGCCATAGCAGCCTCCGTCGAGGTGGTGCCATCGGAGGGCGGCAGCATGATATGGCTGACATAGCGCAGCTCGCGTGCATGGTCGTAAGCCTCGTGCAGCAGCGAGTCGTAGACGGTGGAGTCCACCATACGCGCCTGAGCCAGCTCGGCGGCATATCCCTCGAATTCGTTGCGGAACGAAGCCGTGGTATCCATGCCGGCAGCCACGGCGGCAGCCACTTTCAACTTGTAGTTGACAAACATGTCCACATATTCGTCAAGTGTCTGAGGTTGCAATTGCTGTGAGTTGTTCTTGTTGTAAAGATACTCGAACTCGCTCAAGCGCACTGGCACCTTGTTGATTGTCATCAATACCGGATCGGATGCTGCGGCAGCCGTTATGGCCATAGCAGTAACCGCGATGGCGGCTGATAGATGGAGTTTTTTCATTTATAGAAATTTTAGGCGTTCGGTTTTATAGCTATTGTATAACGCAGAAGCATGCTTTTTATTGTTCCCGGCGTGCGCAAAAGTGCACACAATTGCCGCATCACCGCGCGGCCGAGCTGTAATTGGGGGCTTCGCTGGTGATGGAGACGTCGTGCGGATGGCTTTCGTTGACACCGGCGGCGGTGATGCGCGTGAAGCGTGCCTGATGCAGTGCCTCGATGTCTTTGGCTCCGCAATAGCCCATGCCGGCACGCAGCCCGCCAATCATCTGGTATACGACCTCGTAGAGCGAGCCTTTGTACGGGACACGTGCGGCTATGCCTTCGGGCACAAGTTTCTTGGCATCCGTTTCCGAGCCTTGGAAGTAGCGGTCCTTGCTGCCACGCTCCATGGCTTCGAGCGACCCCATGCCGCGGTACGACTTGTACTTGCGGCCGTTGAAGATGATGGTGTCGCCGGGAGACTCCTCTACGCCGGCCAGCATTCCGCCAAGCATCACCGAATTGCCGCCGGCAGCCAGAGCCTTGACGATGTCGCCGCTGTATCGTATGCCGCCATCGGCAATTAAGGGTATGTTGTACTCCTTGAGGGCCGTGGACACATCGTAGACTGCGCTGAGCTGTGGCACGCCCACTCCGGCAATGATTCGCGTGGTGCATATCGACCCCGGGCCTATGCCGACCTTGACGCCGTCGGCGCCGTTGTCGACGAGGTAGCGGGCAGCCTCGCCCGTAGCTACATTGCCCACGACGACGTCCACGTCGGGGAAATGCTTCTTGACAGCCTCCAGCGTGCCGATGACACCCTTGCTGTGGCCGTGGGCCGTGTCGATGACGATGGCATCTACGCCCGCGTTGACCAGTGCCTCTGCACGCTGCAGCGAGTCGGCGGTCACGCCCACGCCTGCAGCCACGCGCAGGCGGCCCTTGGCGTCCTTGCAAGCCATCGGCTTGTTCTTGGCCTTGGTGATATCCTTGTAGGTGATGAGGCCGACGAGGTGGTTGTCCTTATCGACCACCGGGAGCTTCTCGATCTTGTTCTCCTGGAGGATGGCGGCAGCGGCCTTGAGGTCCGTCTGCTGATGCGTGGTGACGAGGTTCTCGGACGTCATGACCTCCGCCACCTTCTTGTCGAGGTGGGTCTCGAAGCGCAGGTCGCGGTTGGTGACGATACCGACGAGGTGGCGCTCGTCATCGACGACAGGGATGCCGCCGATATGGTAGTCGTGCATCATCTGCAGCGCGTCTGACACCGTGCATCCCTTGTGGATGGTGACAGGGTCAAAGATCATGCCGTTCTCCGCACGCTTGACGATGGCTACCTGTCTTGCCTGCTCCTCGATGGTCATATTCTTGTGGATGACACCGATACCACCTTCGCGGGCAATGGCGATGGCCATCGCACTTTCGGTCACCGTGTCCATGGCCGCCGTCACAATCGGCACATTGAGGGTGATGTTGCGCGAGAACTGCGTTTTCAACTCCACCTCTTTGGGCAGCACTTCTGAATAAGCTGGAATGAGCAGGACGTCGTCAAAGGTCAGGCCGTCCATCGCTACTTTATCTGCAATAAATGATGACATAAAATGAATCGTTAGAAAATTATTGCGTGCAAATTTACCAATTATTTTTCACTTCTCGTTCTGTCTTCGGAGAAAACTATGGCCGTTAATGCTATTTAACGCTGGCGGCCCCTCTCCCGCGCCCCTTTTCCACCCTCTGAGAGCCATTTTCGGGCCCATTCGATGAGTGTGTCGCGTCCACGGCGGAAGTCTTCGTCGCTCAGCGAGACATAGTAGTCGGGGGCTATACCCTCCTCCGTAGGGCGCCGTTCGCGGTCGTACATCGGGCAAGCCGAGAAGCGTACGCCCCAGCCGTTGGGTAGCTCTGCCGAGAAGGGCATTCCCGCACCTCCTCCCGTCTGGTCGCCCACGATGGTGACGCGGGGAAAGCAACTCATGTATTTCACAAACTCGTTGGCGGCAGAGAATACTCCGCGGTTGGTGAGCACCACCACCTCCTTCTGCCATCGCAGGCCCTTGGCGGGGCGGATCGTCTGTTCCTGTAGCGGGGAGAAGTCCTGGTGGCCGCGTCCCGTCTTGTGGCGCAGGTAGCCCACAGTGGTCTCCGCGTTGCAGAAGCGGGCCGCCAGTCGTTCGGCATGGGTCATCAGTCCGCCGCCATTGCCGCGGACGTCGATGATGAGGCCGTTGCAGCCCGCCATGTGGAGCATCACCTGGTCGAGGTTGGCGTCGCTCATGCCCTGCTGGAACGACTCGTAGCGCAGGTAGCCGATGTTGTCGTCGAGGATGGTGTAGTCCGTGCCGCCTGCGATGAGATAGTCGGTGCGGAGATAGCGGCGCAGCAGGGTGTCGCTGAAGTTGGTTGGATAGTCCTCCTTCCAGCTCCAGTAGCGCCCCGTGTTGAAGGTCGTGTAGAGGTTGACATGGCCGTCGCGGAGCTCCGAGATCATCTGGGTCATCACCTCAAACTGCTGGCTCTCGCTCATCTCCGCGTTCATCCTCACGGCATATTTTTCGTGTACGGCATTCCAGTCCACGCCTTTCTCCTCGAAGAAACAGTAGTGCTCGTCCAGGATCCGCCACAGGGCTTCGAGATTACCCTGCGGGTTGTCGTCGTAGGTGTCGTTGTCAACACACGACGTGGCGGTGAGCAACAGGAGGAATAGATAGGGGAGGATGCGTCTCATAAGTGTCGTGGTGTGAGGGTGAAGGACTTGACGAAGCCGATGACGAAGAGGTGCGACCACTCGTGAAACTTCAGGTCGTGGAGCTTCGACTGCTGAATATCGGCCCGGTAGCCCAGGCGCAGCGCGCTATGGGCGGAGATGCGGAAGTCGGCCGTGACCATCTGTCGCATCGACGGGGCGTTGAAAGGTGTGGTGAAGACCACGTTGTGGTCGTAGTTGCCCCGCGTGAAGATCTCGTAGTAGGACTGGCCGAAACGGGGCGAGAACTGCAGTCCCACCAAGGGCACCTGCAGCTCGTAGCGGACCGAGGCGGGCACGATCCACCTCCATCTTCCCTCCACCCGTGGCAGGGCGTAGTCGGCCACGAAGGAGGCAGCCCCCGCCAGGGCGAGGTGAGCCTGGACCGGGTTGTTGCCGTTGCGTGTGCTATAGACCATCCCCGCCAGTGCGTCCACACCCGGTCCGGCCTTGAGGCGGAGCGTGCCTCCGGCCAAGGGCAGGGTGGCGAGTCGCCTGTGCCAGTCGTACTCGAAGTGGTAGAAAGCCGTGAGGTAGCTGGCGTTGTCCGCCCTGTTCCTTGTAGCCGAGAGATGAGCCTCGTGCAGCAACTGGTGTGCCCAGCGCGGCCGGGTGGGGTAGTCGCGGGTGACGTGTTGCATCAGTCGCCACTCCGTGCCCGTGTATTTCTCGGGCGAGAGATAGGTCTCCAGCAGGTTGGTGCCGCCCACGGCCAGCATCGTGGCACGCGTCACGTGGCGTTCCGTCTGCTTCGCTGCCTCTTGTGCCGTTTCCCCTTGTGCTCCGCAACGAGCCGTGTCGCCTGCTGCCTCCAGCCAGCTCTCCTGTGCCGGGACGGGCAGGGAGGCGAGGACCATGCAGACCGTGATAGCCACGCCCCGCAGCAGCCTTCGGCTGGTCGTGGTCCTTGTCGTCCTACTTCTCCTCATCGTCGAAGAGGTTGAGTTGTCCCGTGATCTCGTCTATCACCTGCTGCTGGCTCTTCCCAAGATCGGGGTCGAGGTTGGCGTGGTCCTCGGTGGCGTTGCCGTCCTCCGCCGGGATGGTCTCTGTCTGCGGGTTCTCGGGCGTGTCGTCGTAGGGGGTCTCCACCTCCTCTACCTTCTCCACGGCGAGCGTGGTGAGTCGTTTGCCCTTGGCCTTGTATCCCTTCACGCCGACAAACGTCTCGCCCGCCACTTCCTCCGTGCCGTGGGCAGCGTCGTCGCCACCATAACTGACGAGAAATTTCGGGTGGGGGCGGTCCGTCAGGAGCAGCAGTTTGCTCTCCGCATGTTCGCCCACAAAACTCTGCGGCCGCTTCGTGGCGTCCATCGTGAATCGTTTCAGATAGAGGTAGCCCTGGTTGTCGGCATCGCGGACGATGGCCGTCCAGATCTTCGCCTTGTCCCACTTCTCCAGCCGCAGGATGTTGGCCTCGTAGTGGTTGGTGGAGTCGAAGGTCGAGATGTAGAAGTCGCCCGTGTCGAGGACCACGAGGATGCGGTCCTGGTCGCCAAACTCGCCGAGGTAGCGTCCGTGCTCCTCGTAGTTGATGCGCTGCACGTCGGGGTCGAACCACACCTTGCGTCCGCCGAGCGTGGAGTGGCCGTGGCTTTTCAGCGAGATGCGGTGGATGGAGTCGCGGGTGAGGAGGTTGCCCTGTGCGCCGCGTCCCTTGATGAGGATGTCGCTGAAATCGACTTCCTTGAATATGTTCTGCCGTTTCTTTCTGATGTCGGGGTCGAGCGTCACCTTGATGACCTCCGCCTCGCCGTTGGGGTTGGCCGTGAAGTACATCACGCGCGATCCCGGCTTGCCCTGCGTCACGTCATACTCTCGGTCGCGTGTGCAGGAGGTCACGCCAAAGCGTTTGATATAGTAGGGGCCCTTCTGTCCGTCGCGATAGACGAGATTGAAGATCGTGCGGTGGTCGTTCTTCTTGAATACCTGCACGTGGAGAATGTTCTTGCCGACGAAGACCTTGTCCTGTATCTTGATGACCTTGTACTTGCCGTCGCGGTAGAAGATGATGACGTCGTCGATGTCGGAGCAGTTCTCCACCAGTTCCGCCTTCTTCAGTCCCGTGCCGATGAAGCCGGCCTGGCGGTCGATGTAGAGTTTCTCGTTGCGCTCCGCCACCTTGGCCGCGATGATCGTGTCGAAGCTCTTGATCTCCGTCCGGCGCGGATGGTCCTTGCCATACTTCTCCTTGAGCATCTCAAACCACTCCACGGTGACGCGTGTCATCTCGCTCAGGTCCTTCTCGATGCGGGCTATCTCGGCCCGTATCTTGGCGATCAGCTCCTCGTTCTTGTCCTTCGAGAACTTGGCGATGCGCTGCATCTTGATCTCCAGCAGGCGCAGCAGGTCCTCGCGCCCTACTGTGCGCACGAGGCTCGGGTAGAACGGCTGCAGCCGCTCGTCGATGTAGGCGATGAGCTGGTCCGTGTCCTTGGCGTTTTCGAAAGGCTTGCCCTTATAGATGCGCTCCTCGATGAAGATCTGCTCCAGCGAGGCAAAGAAGAGTTGCTCCAGCAGCTCGTGGCGCCTGATCTCCAGTTCCTGGCGCAGCAGTTCCTTGGTGTGGTCCACGTTGCGGCGCAATACGTCGCTGACGGTGAGAAACTGTGGTTTCTGCCCGTCGATAACGCAGCAGTTGGGCGAGATGTTGATCTCGCAGTCTGTGAAGGCATAGAGGGCGTCGATGGTCTTGTCGCTCGACGTGCCCGGGGCGAGGTGTACCTGTATCTCCACCTGCGAGGAGGTCATGTCGTCCACGCGTCTGATCTTCAGCTTGCCCTTCTCCACGGCCTTGGTGATGGAGTCTTGCACGCTCTCTGCCGTCTTCGTGAATGGCACCTCGCGGATGACGAGTGTCTTCGGGTCGAGCTTCTCTATCTTCGCCCTCACCTTGACCACGCCGCCCCGCTGCCCGTCGTTGTAGCGCGAGGCGTCGATGCTGCCGCCCGTGGGGAAGTCGGGGTAGAGGCTGAAGGGCTCGCCGCGCAGGTAGCTCACGGCGGCGTCGCAGATCTCGTTGAAGTTGTGGGGAAGAATCTTCGACGACAAGCCGACGGCAATGCCCTCCGCGCCCTGGGCCAGGAGGAGCGGAAACTTCACGGGGAGCGTCACGGGCTCCTTGTTGCGTCCGTCGTAGGAGTACTGCCACTCGGTGGTCTTCGGGTTGAAGACCGTCTCCAGCGCAAACTTCGACAGGCGCGCCTCGATATATCGGGGTGCGGCCGCGCGGTCGCCTGTGAGGATGTTGCCCCAGTTGCCCTGCGTGTCGATGAGCAGGTCTTTCTGGCCGAGCTGCACGAGGGCGTCGCCGATGGAGGCGTCGCCATGGGGGTGAAACTGCATCGTGTGGCCCACGATATTGGCCACCTTGTTGTAGCGTCCGTCGTCCATGCGCTTCATAGAGTGGAGGATGCGTCGCTGCACGGGCTTCAGGCCGTCGCCGATGGCGGGCACGGCACGTTCCAGGATCACATAGCTCGCATAGTCGAGAAACCAGTTTTTGTACATCCCCGACAGGTGGTGTACGGCCGATGCGTCGAAACGGCTTGTGGGGCGGTAGTCGCTATGGCTGTCCGTCGCCTCCTCGCTGTCCTGCTGCATGGCGCCCTGCTGATCGTCGCTGTCTATTCTCTTGTCGTCGTACATGATGGGTTCGTTCTTTTAGTTTGCAAAAGTACGAAAAATATTTGGAAATACCAAATGGATCGCCACGGTAGTTTGTGCTGCCCCCATGCGGCCCGTTGCTAAAATTCGAAGCCGTTGATCGCGTAGAGGGGTACGTTCGTGACCCAGTCTTCCTGCTGATAATCATTCATGGAGATGCGATATGCCTTCTTGGGCCGGTTGTCTGCGACAAACTGGCGCAGGCTTTTTGCCTTGACGTTTGTCTCGGCTTTCACCTCCAGCGGGACGATTTCGTCCTCCTCGTCCTGCAACAGAAAATCTATCTCCAGCGTGCTGTTGGACTTGGCATAATAATAGGGTTCATACCTGAGAATGAGTTGCTGCAAGACATACTGCTCTGTCAACGCCCCTTTGAACTCGGTAAATATACTGTTGCCAGCCACTATCGTGGAAGCCTTGAGGTTGGACATAGCACCCAAAAGGCCCATGTCCAAGACGAAAATCTTGAAGGCAGCCCTGTCTTCATAGCTGGCAAGGGGCAGTCTGGGAGCTTTCACATTATATATCTTGTATGTCAGTCCGGCATCCTGCAGCCATTGCAAGGCCAACTCATACTCTCTGGCCCTCGCCCCCTCGCGCACCACTCCATAGACAAACTTCCTGTTCTCTTTGCTCAACTGGGCGGGCAAGGATTTCCATAGGTCAGCCATCCGGGGGATGATCTCCGAGGGAGCATGCTTCGACATGTCTCGCTGATAACTGTTCAGGATATCCTTCTGTATGGCTCTCACTTCTTTCCAGTCGCGACGCTGGCTGAAGCTCAATACGGCTTCGGGCATGCCTCCCACGTAGTAATAATACTTGAGGAGTTCTTGAAACTTGGGAGCAAACATGGTTGTCATGTTCCAGTCTTTCGTTTGCAGCAATTGTGCCAGATTCTTCTCCCCCATAGCCATCACAAACTCGATGAAGTTCATTGGATAGAGAGGGAGAAATTCCACCTTACCCACAGGAAAAGATTCCCCCTGATGCAGTTCGATACCCAGCAGAGAGCCAGCCGCGATGACATGATAGCCTGGCGCATTCTCTGCAAAGTATTTGAGAGAAGTGATGGCCTGCGGGGCGGCCTGTATCTCGTCGAGAAATATCAGCGTGTCGCCCTCTGTGCAGGTCACGTTCGTTACAGCTCCGATGGCGGTAAGTATTCGGGGGATATTGAAGTCTTGCACAAAGAGATTCTGAAGGATCTTCATCTCTTCGAAGTTCACATACGCCAACTGCCTGTAGTTTTGGCGCGCAAACTCCTTGACCAGCCAAGTCTTGCCAACCTGTCTGGCCCCCTCTACGATAAGGGGTTTGCGATATTCTTTGTTCTTCCATTTCAGAAGTTCGTTGATGGCCAATCTTTCCATGATCCGTATCTTTAAATCACATTCCATGAGGGAATAATTCTCCGTTCTCCCACATTTTATGGTGGAATAACGCTGCAAATATACACATTTTACGGGGGAATCCAGGCCTTATTTCCCACATTTTATGGGGGAACCCCTATTTTTTTTGGTTCTTCTCGAAAATGGAGTGATTCGATGTGGACACATGGAAAACAACTTGAACAACTTTTACAACAAGTAACAACGCTTCGCGGGGACATCGTTCTTCGAGGCCCATGCTGACCACGGGTTGCTGCAAAGTAAACAACAAGAAACAACGCTTCGCCCGGACAGCAAGGATGCACACTCAAGGCGAAGCTGTTCCATTTCATGGCACTTTTTCTCGCCATGTGGAGAACCGAGAATTGGGGGGGGGAGTCAGAACAATGGTTTTGGCTCACCCCCAAGTTTTTTTATTGGATATTGATGCGCTTGGCGATCACAGATTATTGTTTGTCGCTACGCTTGACCACTACCTTGTTGTTTTCTACCGTCAGGGTGAGGGTTACGTCGGAGTTGGAGCGTCCCTGGGCGAACTCGGCAAGGTGCTTGCCCTGGATGCCGGAGTATTTGAAGGCGTGCTGGTAGTTGGCAAAGTTTTGGTTGGTGTTGGTGCTCACGCCGTAGGCTTCTACGAGGGTGACGGTGTAGAAGTCGTTGTCCTGGGCCTGGTAGCCATCCTTCACCTTCCAGTTGAGTTTCACGTTGATGGTCATGGGAAACTCCGTCACGCGCAGGGGGACGGAATAGAAAACGTAGTCGTGGAGACGGCCGGGCAGGACCATGGTGGAGGGGTCGAGCAAATACATCTCGTACTCCAGCATCTCGTCCAGTTTGCGATTGAAGGGGTCGTTGAGCGAGGTGGTGACGGGCGATCCCTTGCTCGGCGTGAGCGTAAGGGAGAAGTCGGACCACTGGAGGATGTCCTTGTTGAAGGCAAAGAGATAGGTGAACGTGCCCGAGGTGATAGGCTGCTGGGGCGTGTCGTCGTTGTCGTCATCGCTGCAGGCGGTGAGCAGGCAGCAGAGGGAGGCCATGGCAAAGGCCATGATCAGGGTAAGGAATGATTTCTTTTTCATATTGATGATTCTAAATGATAGTTCGTTGTTGCTATGGTAAGCGGCCTCACTCGCTGATGCGGAGGACGCGGATGCCCGTATTGTGGGCCCGGGCGGCAAGGTAGGCGAAGAGCGTCTCCTTGGGTTCCACCACTTGGTGGCCGTTCTTCTTGAGGCTCGATGCGTTGAGAAGGTAGAGGCCGTCGTCGTGCCAGACGGCGATGCCAAGATGGCTGGCGTCGAGTCCGGGTTTGTTGGTGACGAGTCCGAGGATGTCGCCGTCGCGTACCACCTGTCTGAGCGCCGGGTCTTTGAGGCGCCCCTTGGGAATGTAGGTGACGGTCTTGCCAAGCCACGCCTTTTCCTGTTGGGCGATGGCTTTCACCCGTTCGGGATGTTGGCGGAGCATATCGTAACTGTTGGCATGGGCGCTCATATAGTCGATGCGGAGGTGCTGACGACCCGTGAAAAGGGAGGCTGGGGTGTGTATCTCCTGGAGCAAGCCCTTGCGCTCGTTGTCGCTCACCCACCACTGGAAATAGTGTAAGCGACCACAGTAGTCCACCTTTCCGCTCATATAGCGAATGAGCTGGGCCTCGTGGCAGTAGTCGGCAAAGGAAGTCTTGCCCGCAAAGGTGCAGCGGGCCAGGGCGAGAACGGCCTCGACATAGGTGGTGCAGTCGAGCTCGTGGAGGTTGATGACCATCTGCTCGGTGTCGGACCGGTCGAGGGTATGGGCCACATAGGGCACGCCGATAAACTGGCGGGCGATCCAAAGGATGGTCTTCTCCTTGCCCCAGGCGGCATAGTGGTCGTGGGTGGTACGGAGGATGCGCTCCACCAGCAGGCGGTCTTCTCGCGTGGCGTCGGGCAGCGGCGCGGCGATGGTGTAGTGGACCTGGACGGTGGAGGCGACGGCATCGGCAGCCTGGGTGGAGTCGGCTTGTTGAGGCGTGGGGTCGGCCTGTTCCTTTGCTCCCGAGGCATGGCCGCATCCGGCGAGCGAGAGCGTCAGGCAGAGGGTGGTGAGGAGGATTCTCATTTTTTCTTTCCTTTGCGGTTCTTTTTCTTGTATTTGTGGCCGAAATTGAACCCCACATAGACATTGAGCGTGCCAAAGAGGTTTTCGGTCTCGAAGTTTTCGCAGCGGTACTTGAAGGCGTGGGTGACGATACTCATGCCCGAATACCACCTCATGTTATTATAGACCACGGCGAACCGGAAGGTACCGTCGAGGTTGAGGTTCTTGGCCGTGAAATCGCGGAAGGACAGCCATTTGCCCTGCACGTCGCTTCGCGTCTTCTTGTAGGAGAGGCCGATGCAGAGCGAGGCGTCGAGGAGCCAGTTGCGGGCGAAGACCCAGTTGTAGGCATAGCCGCCCGAGATATTGATGTCGTCGTAGTGGAACGTGGAACGCTCCCGCGTAGAGTCGTATTCCTCGGCAATGATACGGCG
>OHHT01000652.1_pt1 | contig 11744 bp, 8 predicted proteins | sample 1568061 | NCBI WGS metagenome assembly OHHT01 (sample SAMEA3879550, study PRJEB24766) | human gut metagenome | biome: human-associated habitat; feature: feces | place: USA | collected 1985/1987 | reverse complement strand
AAACCGAGTCAACCATTTTCAGGAACGGACAATAACGTGGTCACGGCGAAAGTTTTACCGTCCGAATTATGGGGTTCTCGCGAAAAATTTGTAATTTTGCGTGACCAACCACGTCGTGCCGCAATCTGGTGCGGAGGGTGCGGTGGGCTAACTGACATACAAGGCGTTTGCTAAACGCTTGGTTTCTTCATCGTAAGAATCTGGACAATTCTTTAGTAATCAGAAGAAATTAAGTGACGGTGAATGTCCTTCGGGTGCGTATTTATACCCGGACAAGGTGCGTCATTGCGCCTTGTCTATCTATGTATATATACTCACGACGTGGGGCTTCGGCGTTGCTCAATCTCTGATTACGGGCAGTCCAGAGCCTTTACGATGTGGAGCGAGCAACAGGTTGAGACTCCACGTTCTTTTATGTCGGATTAAACAGAAGAACTAACCACACCGGAATACAGAGTCTCGTCGGTGACATATTTTCACGCGAGTGGGACGCTACTGTTTTTCAGGACACGAATCATTCATCTGCAAGGCACAATGGCTCAAAAAGGGCTATGATTTTGTCGCTGAAGGCAACAACTTCAATGACGCTGACGCCGTGGTCAAACTCGGTGTCGGTAAGAATATGGTCAGCTCTATCCGATTTTGGCTTAAAGCTTTCGGATTGACGGAAAATGACCGGCTCACCCCCATCGCGCACTACATCTTCAACACTGAAACCGGCAAGGATCCTTATGGCGAGGACATCACTACGCTTTGGATTCTTCACTATATGCTTGTGTCGAAGGCAATATCAAGCATCTATAATCTGATATTTCTCGAACTTCATCGCGAAAAGAAAGAGTTTGACCGCGAACAAGCCTTGTCATTTATCCGTCGCAAATGTGCTGTTCCTGAGCAGAAGAATGTTTTCAACGAAAATACGGTAAAGAAGGATATAGGGGTTTTGCTACGCAGTTACATTTCGCCGTATTCGTTGAAAAGCATCGAGGACTTCTCTGCATTGCTACTGCCCTTGAACTTAATTTCCGGCAAAGACACATACGCATTTGCCGAAGTGTCGGCCATACCAGATTCCATACTATTTTTTGCCATTGCGACTCATGCCGGATCTGACCGTACACTCTCATTTGACAAGTTGCAAGAGTTAGCTCTGCTCTTCTGTATGCCGATTGACCGATTCCTGATAGCTGTCAGAAATTTGGCTCAGTCAATACCCGATATAATGGTATATACTGACAATGCAGGTATCCGCAACGTTCAGTTTCTTGAAGATGTTGACCCCTTATTCCTGATTGACCAACATTATACTGAACAGCGATGAGTTATACGCCTTCTGTAAATATTGACTATGGCATCGACGATAATTTCAATTATATCGTCACTCCCAATGCCCGTTCCGTTTTCGCTGACATAGTCAACGGATTCAATGCCGGTGTGCATACATTTTCCATTATAGGCACCTATGGCACGGGCAAGTCAAGTTTCCTTATGGCGTTAAAGCGCGGGTTATGTCGCAAACATGATGAACTGGTCAAGAATAAGAAAGTGCTCGGTGGCTGTGAAAGATTTGAATTTTTGCAGATTGTAGGCGATTACGCTTCATTGAGTAAGCTCTTCGCTGATAAACTCAATGTCGGTGTAGGCGAAGAAAGCAAAAACATTCTTACGGCTCTGAGTAATTATCAACAGCAGTTGAGAAAAAACGGCACATTCCTATTCATCTATATCGATGAGTTTGGCAAGGTTCTCGAACATGCCGCAAATAACAACCCGGAGAAAGAGCTTTATTTCTTACAGAAACTGGCAGAATGGGTAAATGTTCCGACAAGGAATGTGATATTGCTAACGACCCTTCATCAGAATTTCGGATCTTATGCCAGCAAACTGAGCGAGACTCAACGAAATGAATGGTATAAGGTAAAAGGGCGATACAAAGAACTCGTCTTTGCCGAACCAATAGAACAGCTGCTGTATCTTGCTGCCAATAATCTTCATTCGACAAGATATCTGACACAAGAAGACGAGCGAATTATCAGCAGACTGTATAATGACGCTTTAAAGTCGCGCATCATCAACGAGAATCTTGAACTACTAACAGTCAAGAAGCTCTTCCCGCTTGATGCCTTTTCAGCCGCATGCTTGACACTCGCCATTCAGCGATACGGCCAAAATGAGAGAACCCTGTTCTCATTCCTCACTGATCAAAGTGCCAACTCCATCAGCAATTTCCAGCCGGGAGAAGACAAAACCTATAATCTCGCACTGGTTTACGATTATATTGCCTACAATTTCTATAGCGCCTTAAATGAGACTAATGCGGACTCTATGAGTTGGCGAGCCATTCGATGCGCTATTGAACGAATTGAGAGCGGTGTTATCCCAACAGAGATGATTACCCCGGCACTGAAAATTGCCAAGGTAATCGGACTCCTGACGCTGTTCTTCCCGGCCATGAACCTCAATGAGAAAGTCCTCACGGACTATGCGGTTTATGCTATGGGTATAGGCAATGCCCAGGATGTCATAAAGAAACTTACTGACGCAAAAATAATCAGATACGCCAACTATAGGGGTCAATATATCTTATTTGAGGGCACGGACATCGACATTGAGGATGAGATGTATAAGGCATCCGCAGTGGTGCCAGTGCCAACTCTGACCCTTGATGAGATTGAACCTTATCTTCAGCCGAATGTTATCCTCGCTTCAGCAACATATATAAAGAAGGGAACACCGCGATATTTCCAGGTTCAAGCTTCTAACGAGCCGATTCATCACGTGCCCGCCGGCGATATTGACGGATACATAAATCTCATATTCCCTCTTGAGGATATTCTTGAACGCACAATTGAAGAGTCTTCAAAAGAGAAAAGTGCTATCCTTTACGCGTATTTCAAAGATGCAACTGCTCTGACAGGCCATCTCCATGAAATCAAGAAGCTTCAATACCTGCTTGAAAATGTTATTCTCGATGATCGTGTCGCCAGAGCTGAAATAACAAAGCAGCTGATTTATGAGGAAACAATACTGAATTCAGTGTTGAATGATCTCATATCAAATGGCCGCAATAATATCGAATGGATATTCCAGGGCAAACCAATATCCATTTCATCAAAGGATGAACTGAACAAATATCTGTCTCATATCAGCGACGTGGTATACAGCAAAACTTCAGTCATTCGCAACGAGCTGTTCAACAAGCAGAAACTGAGTTCGGCGATATCATTGGCTCGAGTCAACCTCCTCGATGCGATGCTTGCCAACTATGATAAGGCTGACTTTGGATTCCCTGCTTCGAATTTCCCGCCGGAGAAGACAATTTATTACACACTCTTCAAAAATTCAGGCATACATCGCCAAGAAGGTGAAAATTACATACTGGGAGTGCCGACTAATCCGGAACTTCGTCAGCTATGGGAGGTTTCGGAAGACTTCTTGCGCCGCAGTAAAGATAAACCTCGTAAGTTGACGGAACTTGTAAAGATTCTCAGCTCAGCGCCGCACAAGTATAAGCAAGGAGTAATAGACTTCTGGTTGCCGATATTCCTGTTTATCAAGCAACAGGAGTTTGCTCTGTACCGTGGAGATTCCTTTGTGATAAACATCACTAAAGAAGTATTTGAACTGCTTCAGAAGCAATTAGGAGAGTATTCAGTCAAGACATTTGAAGTCTCCGGGGTAAGATTGGAGCTATTCAATCAGTATCGTCAGTTCCTGAATAAGGATGCGAAGGACGCCATTACGACAACAACATTGATGGAAACCATTCGGCCTTTCTTCCAGTTCTTCAGGCAACTGAATAACTACGCTAAGAGGACGTCGAAGTTTGATTCGCAGGCAACGGCAAAGTTCCGAGATATTCTTGCCAATGCGAAGGATCCGGCCAAGGCCTTCATTGAAGACATTCCACAGGCACTCGGTTACACCGATGCTCATGGCGAAGATTTCGCGGCGCAATATGTTGATGTTTTGCGTCATTCGGTTCATGAACTCGTGGTTTGCTATGATGAATTTATCAATCGCATAGAATCAGCTATCGTCGAGCACCTCGGCATAGACAAGGATTTCACTACATATAAATCAATCCTTGAAAACAGATATGCTCATATCAATAAGGGACTGCTGACGACAAAGACTCGCACATTCCTTGAACGAGTCTTGGCACCATCTGCCAACAAGAAAGAGTTTATTGAAAAGATTGGCTTGGTTGTATTCGATAAGAAGATTGAAGATGTAACCGACGACCAGGAGCCGATGTTCATCGCCAATCTGCTTCATCTTTTCAGCGAGTTAGAACGATATACATCGTTTACGAATATTGACACAACAGTCGACGAGGTTGCCTATAATTTTGAGTTGGCATCCAGTGAAGGTAGCTTCACCGGCGCTCGCACATATCGTTTGCCGAAGAAAAAGGCTCAGTGGGTATCGAAGATTGAACGGAAGATTGCCGATGTGCTCAGCAATGATACAGAACTCGACATCTGCATTCTTCTTAAAATGCTTAATGACAGAATAAAATGAGCCAGACAGTACGACATATATTAGGCATTTCAGGAGGCAAGGACAGTGCCGCACTCGCGATATATCTGAAAAACAAGTATCCCAATCTGAAGATTGACTACTATAATTCAGATACCGGATGCGAGTTGGCCGAGACCGAACTGCTCATCAACCGCCTTGAAACGTATCTTGGCGGCATCACTATACTTCGTGCTGCTGAAGGTAGCCCTGAACCGACTCCTTTTGAGCATTTCCTGAAGGCCTCCGGCAATTTCCTGCCGTCACCGCAACAGCGTTGGTGCACACAGAAAATGAAGCTTGCCGAGATGGAAAAGTATGTAGGCGATGAACCGACCATTTCCTATGTCGGTATCCGCGGAGATGAAGACCGAGAGGGCTATGTTTCGACAAAACCCAATATTCAGGCAATCTTTCCCTTCCGTCGAAACATCTGGAGTATCGACGTAATTCACAAAGCTCTACACAATGACAACATTGAGCAGATGTGTAAGATATACTCGGATTTATGCAATGGTCAGACATTGGAAGATGCTTTGAAGATTTTACGCCGTCCGCTGACCAAGGAATTCTTCTATAGCAAGAAAGTCAATGGACTTCTGGATCTCGACGTCAAGCTTTTCAATCGGGCCATATTCGCGTTCTTGAAAACGACCGACCTACCAGTCGGCAAGCTTGACGAGTTTCCCTTGGTTGACAACGATGACGTTCTCGTCCGCGATGATATTTTTCGCATTCTTGAAGATAGCGGTGTCGGTGTGCCGGCATATTATAAGCCAATCACATTTGAAGTCGACGGGAAGGTCGGCACATATAACCGTAGCCGCTCCGGATGTTATTTCTGCTTCTTCCAGCAAAAAATCGAATGGGTCTGGCTCCTGGAACAGCATCCTGATCTATTCGCCAAGGCCATGGAATTCGAGAAAAACGGCTATACCTGGAACCAAAATGAGAGTCTGGCCGAGTTAAGCCGCCCCGAGAGAGTACGCCAAATCAAACTCGATGCGATAAAGAAACAGGAAGCCAAACGCAACGACGGTAAAAGCTGCCGTCTCGTCGACATGTTTGGCGACCCCGATGAAGATAACGACGCATTCTGCGCAAACTGCTTTATATAAAGACGATGCTGAAAAGTGATGTAATATGGCCACCTACCCGAAGATTTAAATCGGGCACCAAGTGGGAACCAGTAGGTTTCTTCTCTGAGGCATTATGCAATGCCACCAAGTTCGACCTTATGCTTGGTTTCTTCTCGTCGTCGGCCATATCCATCTTATCTGATAGCTTTGCCATGTTCTTATATAATGGCGGAAAAATGCGTCTGATTATCAATGATATTCTCACGGAGAAGGACAAACAAGCCATAATCGCTGGAACCTCCGATGCGTCCGAGCTTCCTTTCTTCAACATTGAAGATATTGAGAATATCAAAGATACACTTTCACAGCAAGATAAGCATTTCTTTGAATGTTTGGCCTGGTTAATTCGCAACGACCGGATTGAGATAAAAATCATTGCCCTCAAGGGCAATAATGGCATATCACATACAAAATGCGGTGTCTTATCTGATGGAATAAATCGCATTTCTTTCAGTGGCTCATGTAATTTTACCCGCACAGCCCTTGTTGCAAACATTGAAGATATTACAGCTGAATGCGATTGGGACGAAGGAAAATCTATTGAACGCATAGAAGAGATTGCCGAATACTTTGAGATGGTTTTCAGCGGTCAGAGTGATACTGTTGATTATATTGACGCAGACGAGATCAAGACTCAACTGACATCTGCCTTCCCTGACAAAGACATCAAGGTTCTACTTGATGACGAATATAAGCTTCTCCAGTCGAAAAGTGGGCTTCATGGCCTGTCAGATACCGTTCGACGAGCTATTCAGAAGGCAAGCAAACGAGTCCAGGAAACCATTCAGTCGATATTCAATAAGCAAAAGGAGGATGAATTAAATGCGAACAAACCGCGTTTCCCATATCCAACCGGTCCTCGCGATTATCAAAATTTTGCTTTTGAACGTTGGCTTGAAAATCGCCAAAAGGGACTTTTTGCAATGGCAACGGGCACAGGTAAGACCATAACATCGCTGAATTGTCTGCTTGAAATTTACAAGCGCAAGGGATATTATAAGGCTATAATTCTTGTCCCGACCATCACCCTTGTTGATCAATGGGAAAAAGAATGTCGAAAATTCAATTTCAGCCATATAATAAAGGTGTGCTCCCGCTACCCTAAATGGAGAGCGGAAATTGATGATATTGAATTTAAGGAGAGCATGGACCCGACTGGTCTTAAAAATTCATATATCATCATCAGTACTTACGCTTCATTCGCTCGCGAGAATGTATTTCCGATTCTGACACAATTCCCTAAAAAGCAATTGCTACTAATTGCGGATGAAGCGCATAACATGGGGGCCGGTCAGATTAAGAAACGGCTGAAAACAGTTCCTTATGTTCGGCGCATCGGTCTGTCTGCAACGCCGGAACGTCAATATGACGAAGATACAAATCAGAAAATTTTCAAATTCTTTGGCAGCGAAGATCGCTATACCTATGAATATTCAATGCGCGAAGCCATTGACAACAAGGTGTTGTGCCGCTATCGCTACTATCCTCATATCGTAAAGCTTACCGTTTCTGAGATGGAGGAATATCTCGAAATCTCGAAGAAACTGGCTATGTATTATACTTTCAACCAGGATATATTTAGGCCTAAGGACGACCCTATATTGACAGCTTTGTTACTGCGCAGGAAACGCATTATCCACAAAGCCGCCAATAAGCAGGCTGTTTTCAAGTCTATACTTGAAGGTCGACTGAAAACAAAAGGCTCGCTGCAATACACACTGGTTTATGTCCCGGAAGGTAATAAACCGGACGAGGATGCCGACGTGTTTGATGAAAAAGATACAATCCCAGATGATGCAGAAAGCGTTCATCTGATTGACATCTACACTCAGATAGTTCGCGACATAAGCCCCACTACAACCGTTCGTCAGTTTACATCGGCTTCTGCCAATAGAGATGAAATGCTGAAAGATTTCGCCGAGGGTAAATTGGATGTATTGACATCGATGAAATGTCTCGATGAAGGCGTTGACGTGCCCCGAAGTGAATTGGCTATATTCTGCGCCAGCACTGGCAACCCACGCCAGTTCATTCAGCGCCGCGGCCGTATTCTTCGTACTCACCCCGATAAGCATATGGCGGAGATTCACGACCTCGTCGTTGCTCCTGAAGTTGCAACCTCTGAAGATACTTATAACATGGAGCGAAATCTGCTCGCTACCGAACTTAAGCGCGTATACGATTTTGCTTCTCTCTCTGAAAACATGGATGATACCATCCGCGAAATGGAAGATATTCTCGAATACTATAACCTCTCAATATTCAATTCATAAGAATGGCGAAATACCAATCAAATAAGGAAAAGATGCTCAACGCCGTACTTCTCAACGAAAAGCTGATGAAGGCCGGTGAATACGAGCCTGCCGATTTCAGCTCATTCGACGTGGCATTGGTATCGGACAATCCGGTCGTTCAAACCGTTGCCCGTATAATCCAAAGCCATTCGCAGGGTGGAACTGAAACCAGTATCTACAACGAAATATTAGACTATCTCAAGAAGAAGCTATGATAATCAAGAGTATAACCATCAACAACTTCCGTAGTTACTATGGAGAGAACCGCTTCGAACTGAACGAAGGGCTTACTCTTATCATAGGTGACAACGGCGATGGCAAAACCACATTTTTCGAGGCCCTGCAGTGGCTACTGAATACCTCTGTGGAAAATGCCAAAACCGAGCTGATGTCGGAGATGCGCCGCATGGAACTTCAAGTCGGCGAACAGGCAACCGTGTCCGTTTCGATGGAATTTGTCCATGACGGCTACAAAATGATTGAAAAATCATTTGTCGTTGAGCGAACCGGCGAAGACAAATATACGGCTCGCAGTTTCTCATTCCGTGGCTACGAAACGGACGGTTCAGAACGAGTCCAGGTAAAAGGTTCAGTCCTTGTCACTCGTTGTTTCGACGCTTTCATTCAGCGCTATAGCATGTTTAAGGGCGAAAGCACGCTCAATGTTTTCGACAACCCCGAAAACTTGAAGATGCTCGTCGATAAGCTCTCTGATATTCACGAGTTTGACGAATATGTTACTCTTACCGAAGCCTTCGAAGAAAAATCTCTCAAAGGCTATGAGGTTGAGTGCCGCAAGGATAACAAAACCGAACGCCAGGCCCGCGACTTGGAGAAACAGAAAAATGAAGTAACTCAACACATCGCCAACCTCCGCAAAGATATTCGCGATGCTCAGAACTCCGTTCAGCTCTTCTCCACGAAAATCGAAGATCTTGAACGAAACCAGGAAGCGAGCGAACGCTATCAGGAACTTAAAGCCTTAATACAGGCGCGCGATGAAGATGTCCGCAAATGGAAAGCCCGCATTTCCACTCATAACTTCAACATAAATCTGCTTGACCGGTTGTGGATACTGGCACCTTTCACCGGCGTACTGGATGAGTTCCGCAAGAAGGTTTCTGCTTTTAGCAAAGAGAAACGTCGCCAAAACGATGACTTCATCGCACAAAAGGCTAAAGAGCAGGGACGCAAGGAAGTACTCGATGAATTGTCATCAACCCTCGAAGGTGGTGCTACTCGTCTACCATGGTATCTGCCCGACCAGGCAACTATGCAGGAGATGATTGACGATGAAGTCTGCAAGGTTTGTGGCCGTAAAGCAGAGAAGGGCTCCGATGCCTATGAGTTTATGGTTCATAAACTTCAGGACTACATCGCCCATATAACGGCAAAGCAGCAAGCACAGGCGGCAAAACCAGAGGAAGAAGTACTCTTCGTCAACCGCAATATCGAAGACCTTCACAGTCTCAGTATTGCTCTTGGTGGCAAAAAGGCCGAAGAAGTCGCAGAGCTTACAACCGAAATCTTTGACACGCTCGCCCTCGTTGACCGATTCAAAGAAGAACTTGCGAAAGCCGAAGAGAAACTTCAGGAAGCTGAAGATGACAAGGCTCGCCTTCTTATACAAACCGAGGGCGTCACCGAACAGCAGCTTGACCTCAGTTTCCACAACCTCAAAGGCTATTTCGCACAACGCGAACGTGCCAACACCCGTCTCGCTGAGTTAAAGGCTGAACTGGAACGCTACGAAGAAAAGAAACGAGAAATCGAGGACCAGTATAATAAACTTGACCCCGGTAGCAGTGTCGCCAAAATCTACCAGCGTGCTCACATTCTGCTTCGTCGCGTGGCTGATGCTTTCAAAGATGCTAAAGAAATCAACCTCAAACGCTTCCTCAAAGAGATTGAGGATAAAGCCAACTACTACTTGGCTCAACTCAACACCGGCGACTTCCATGGTATCATTCGCTTGGTTAGAACCGCTGACAATAATACAGAAATCCGTCTGCTTAGCGCCAACCAGCGTCTCATAACAGATCCTAGTGGCTCACAGTTGACAACCATGTATATGTCGGTTCTATTCGCGATTTCCGAACTTACAAGTTCGAAGCGAGACGAGAACTATCCCCTCATCTTCGACGCGCCGACCTCTTCGTTCGGAGGCATGAAGGAGAGTGGTTTCTACAATATTATCGACAAGCTCGATAAACAGTGCATCATCGTTACGAAAGACCTTCTCACTGATGATGGCACACTTGACGAAGCTAAAATCGACAAGTTAACGTGCTCAGTTTACCGCATCAAGAAAGCCAGCGGCTTCGATGCAACTAATCTGGCCACTATTCGTACAACCGTAACCCCAATCAAGTAAGCCATGGATAATCTATATACACTCTGGGCGAAACGTAATCCTGAATGGGAAAAACGCTTTGAAGACTCAATCTTCAAGACATTCGCCGATTATGGTAAGGGCAACACCTCCTTTACCGATGCACGTGGCAAAGTCTTCGGCGCCGGTTATGAAATCTTCATCATCGCTTTCTTCATAGGTCTCTATTTCAACCAGACCCGAAAACTCACCGACGATAAAGAGGATCGCAAGGCTCTCGGCCAGCCCATTCAATACTGGGGCAATATTGAAACCCGTGGTATCCGCCAGACCTATGCACCCATTCGTGAATACATCTTCACTGCGCTTATTGCTCGCACTGACATCGACTTCATTGCGCTCGACAAAGGTGACCCCAATGTAACCCCGAGCAAAGTAGTCGATGCACTCATCGAAAAGATGGAAGAATATGCCAACTTCGGCTTCTACTACATGGAAGACCGAATGATTGACAACCCCGACTTCTTTTTCAAAGACAAAGCCTTCCTCCGCGTCTTCCTCCAATTCATCAAGCAACCCGAGCCGGAGACCCCGGAAGCCACTGATCCAGACGACGAAATCGAAGAATTGTAAAATCCAGAATGTCATAATTCAAAGAGGGCTCAACAGCCCTCTTTGTTTTCAGCACTTCTTAACTTATCAGTTGTCAGGTTGAAATCATTTTCTTAACTTTGCAACTGAAGAGAACTCATATACAGACATGAACAATAAATCAGTCGAACTTTTAGAAGCTCATGAATCTGAAACGCCATCCAGATTCGCCTCCAACGCAGCTATGCGCTTGGAGAATGAGTCCTGGCTCCGTTGGTCAAAACAGGTAGCTTTATCGCTTATTGATTACATGGAGACCAACGGTTTAAAGCGCACCGAACTCGCCGAGCGCCTCAACGTCTCGCCCCAATACGTAAGCCGCCTCCTCTCCGGCCGCGAAAATCTCTCGCTTAAAAGCGTAGCTAATATCAATGACCGTTTGGGCATTAATTCTTTTTCAAAATTAAAATAGCATCACTATGGCTCAAACATTATTTATCGATATATACGCATTTACCCTTAAAAAGGTAAAAGAAACAAAGAAGATTACCACTCCCTCGGGAGGCGAGGGAGAACGTGTTACTACCGAGGGAGAAACAGTCAATATTTCAGACCTAATTGCCACCTTTGAAGGTAATGAATATGAAGATAAATTCAAGACATTCCTCTCTGAATTTATCAGTCAGTTCAATTCTGGTTTTCTGATTTCTAGAGAAAAGGGCATTAGTATGAACGAAAATCATCATACTGGCATAAGCATTGCCAAGGCTTATATTTGGGGAGAGTTCTCTGGAGGACACACAGGCAGGGAACAAAGCGTATTTACGTCTACAGATTCAACCAATAAAGAATACATTATTAGCAAGG
>OHHT01000651.1_pt1 | contig 11761 bp, 9 predicted proteins | sample 1568061 | NCBI WGS metagenome assembly OHHT01 (sample SAMEA3879550, study PRJEB24766) | human gut metagenome | biome: human-associated habitat; feature: feces | place: USA | collected 1985/1987 | reverse complement strand
TGTGTAATGTTGATGAGTTTTTAGGAAGGATTTGAAAGATTACTATGGCAGAAAGTACAAATACCATTCAGAAGGAAATACAGGACAGAGAAGCAAAGGAAAAAAGAGAATTACGAAGGAAAAGAAGACGGAGAAACCAGATACTGGCAATCCTTACCCTTTTGTTGTTTGTCTGTCTGATTGTGGCAATTATCGGAACCGGCGTGTGGTACATCATGCACAGGGGTGCGGGAAAGCCTGCCGGCGGCGGTGCCTCTACGACGGAGGAAACCACGATAGACAATCTGTTTGAGTCGGAGGACGAGATTGTAAAGCCGGAGGAAACGAATACGGAGCCGACTCTTACACCCGAACAACAGCTGGATGCTATTTTGGATGAAGCATTTATTTCCCAGATGCCGCTGGAGGATAAAGTGGCAGGGCTGTTTATCGTGACACCGGAGTCTATTACCGGCGTCAACAAAGCCGTGAAGGCTGGCGATGGCACCAAGGATGCACTGAATAAATACGCAGTCGGCGGTATTGTGTATGCTTCCCAGAACATGCAGGATGCAGCGCAGTTTACGGAGATGGTGTCCAACACCACGCTTTACAGCCGTTATGCTCTGTTTACCTGCGTAGCGGAAGAAGGCGGCAGCAGTACCAGCCTGGAAAAGGCGGGACTTGCGGACAAGACGGACAGTGAGCAGGCGATGGGAACCGGAGCCGATGCGGCAAAGGCATATGAGGCTTCCGGCAAGATTGCGGACAGCATGCTTACTTACGGATTAAACTTAAATTTTGCACCGGTTGCAGACCTTGCCACTGTGCAGGACAGCTACTTAAAGGATGCTTCCTATGGAAGCGATGCCGCCCTGGCAGCTTCTTTCGTGACATCCGCCGTACAGGGAATGCAGGAAAAGGGCATCAGCAGCTGCTTAAAATACTTCCCGGGTGCAGCCGATATGAAGGAAGATCCCGCAAAGGGCATGGCTTCCTCCGAGCGGACGGCAGAGCAGCTTGCCGCAGAGGAATTTACCGTATTTAAGGCGGGCATCGATGCCGGTGCGGATATGGTAATGGTAGGTCATGTGGCTGTTCCGGCGCTTACCGGCGACAACACACCCTGCAGCTTATCTTCCGCAGTGATTACGGACAAGCTGAGAAATGAACTTGGTTTTAATGGGGTTATTATTACGGATGCCATGAATAAAGGCGCCATCACCGAATATTATGAAGCAGACGAGGCAGCCATTCTGGCTCTGAAGGCGGGCTGCGATATGATTTTATGCCCGGATGACTTTGAAAAGGCATACAACGGTGTGCTGGAAGCCGTACAGAACGGCACCATTTCCGAGGAACGCATCAATGACTCCTTAAGAAGAATTTACCGCATCAAATATGCCAGCATGATGCCGGAAGAATAATGCGGAAAGCAGACCAACATCCATACAGGGGAAAGGACAATTATGTTATTTGGTAAAAAGAAACAGGACGAAAACGAAGAAGTAAAAGATAAGAAGCTTATGGGCGCAGACGAGGAAACGACAGAAAAAGCGGTCCTCCACCGTGCTGAAGGTGCAGGAGAAAGCGCAGAGGGACAGGAAACGGAGGAAGGCTTCGCCATGGGTATCCGTGCGCTGTATACCTTGCAGGACACCGAGGATTTAGTGGTTGTCGGCAGGGTGGAAGGAACCGTCCGTGTGGGAGATGCCGTATATATCTCCAATCCGGGGGAGGACGACAGCTATCAGTTTGTCACGACCGTTCTGGGAATTGAAACGGGTCCCAATACCAGGGTGAAAGAAGCATCCGGCTGTCAGGCAGCCCTGCGTGTGGAACGGGCATCCCGCTATCAGACAAAGCCGGGCAGTGTGGTATCAACCCGCACCCGTTCTGAAAAATCCGTACATCAGGCATATATCACCGCACTGGGCGATGCCTATGTAACCGGGAAAAAACTGGAGCTTACCGATAAGGATGCGGAATTTTTAAGCCTGACGGACTGTGCAGAGCTCTGGAGCCTTTTTGTATGGTTCCATACCAGGGTGGTAAAGGAAGAAAGCGAAGAGGTTGTCAAAGAAAATAAGGCAAAGCTGGAAAAGCTGGCTAAAATTATCAGCAGAAAGCTTCTGGAAGCAGAGGTGATTTACTGTGTTTACAGCAAGGCGACCGGAGAGCCGTTTCTGTTTTCCAAGACCGTAGCCAGAAAAGACGGCAGCTACATGTGCATGCCGCCCGCCATCCGCCTGATTACCAGGGCCTACAAGGAAACCCTGAGCGCCAGATTTCCTGAGGATAAGTTTGAAATCCGGGAAATTTCCTGCGGAGCGGATAAAAACGGAATTAAGAATTTCTTAGGTGAAAGCTTTTATTTAGACGGAGCCTGCGGTGTGCAGCTCATCAACGAGCAGGTTTCCCTGGCAGCAGGCATGCTGGTAAACAAGCCGGATTACAGTCATCTTCCGGAAATGGAACGTCCGGTCATGAACCCGGATTTGGAAAGATGGCTTCTGTTAATCGGTCAGATGGAACAGACCGAAAGCGAAGATTCCAAAACGGTTTACAAAGTGTATTACCGCTTCCTGGCGAAGGAAATGGTAAAGGCAAGACTGCTTGTGCCCACAAAGGTGGACGGAGAAATTCCCAAGCCGGATGCGGACGGAAAAACCGTTATTCCCAAGGGCGTTACCTTAAGCTTCCCCACCGTTCCCGGCAAAAAGGACAGACCTGCCGTGAGAATGTATACGGACTGGAAGCGTCTGAAGCAGGGGATGAAGGATGATACCGACTGGCAGGGCAATATCCAGACCGTGCGGGGCATGATTGAGAAATTCGACTGTGCCATCAACCTGACGGAGCATGTGAAAGCCGGCTGCTATGTAAGCGATGAACTGTTTGAGTATATGAAAAATATGCAGTAAGAAAACGGCGGTATGGATATGGAAATCACCACCAATACATTGGTACAGAAAATTGCAGAAGGACGGGAATTCCACCGGGTCATGGAGGACAGCCGTGAGAATTTTACGGATATAACCGTATCGGAGTACCTGAATAGTCTGTGCAGGCAGAGAAATCTGGTGCCGGAGCAGGTTATTAAAAAGGCACAGATTGACCGTACCTACGGGCACCAGCTTTTTAACGGTACCAGAGTGCCCTCCCGGGATAAACTGCTGCAGCTTTCCATCGGGATGGAGCTGGATTTAAAAGAAACCCAGCAGCTTCTTAAAACAGCGGGAAAAAGTATTCTGTATGCCAAAATTAAAAGAGATGCTGCCGTGATTTACGGCATTACGCACCATATGGATGTGATGGAAGTACAGGGGCTTTTGGCATCCATTCAGGCGCCTCTTCTCGGAGAGGCATAAACAATTGTCCTTTGGCGGAGAGGCATGAAGCGGACGAAAAGATATGGAGAGCGGGATGAAACAGGGGGAGAACATGGAAAAACAAATGCAGGAAACAGTGGAAGAAACAAATGAGGGTGTTACCGCCGATATGCTGTTTTCTGCCTGCATAGAAGAAAAGCTGCCGGCAGAAATGCTGGCAGCTTTTGATGTTACGGAATGTTTAAGCAGCAAGCCGGATTGTGAAACCTTGCTTCTTAGGGACAAACAGAACGGACAGAAGGTGGTTGCCAAATGTTATGACAGGACGGAAGGCATGCGGCAGCAGGAAATCCTGTGCCTTAAAAACAAAGCATGTCCGGCTTTTGTCGGAAGCTATGAGAATGACGGTTATTTCTGCGTTCTGCGGGAATATGTGGAAGGCGTGCCGTTGTCCCGCTATGTGAGGGAAAACCATATGGCGGAAGACCGCATACGGGAAATTGCCGTCGGACTGGCGGAAATCATGCGGACGCTCCATGAGGCACAGCCGGTCGTCATTCACCGGGATATCAAACCGCAGAATATCATTATCAGACCGGACGGTTCTCTGGCGCTGATTGATTTCGGCATCAGCCGCATTTATAAGAAAGGGGCAAAAGAGGACACCGTTTTTTCCGGGACGGAGGAATTTGCCGCACCGGAGCAGTTTGGCTTTAAGCAGACGGATATCCGCTCTGACATATACTCCTACGGCGTGGTGCTGTCCTATCTTCTGACCGGAAAGGCGAAGCCCATCAAGGAGCCGGTGACACCGTTGGAAAAGGTGGCAGCCAGATGCTGCGCGTTTGTACCGGAGAAGAGGTACCAAAATGATAAAAGTCTCTGCCGGGCATTGCAAAAGACCATGCGGCAGTACCGGCGGTATAAGAATAGAATTGCTTTTGCTTCCTGCCTTGCGGGAACGGTGCTTTCTTTCTGCCTGGCTGCCATGGCGGGCCGGTATGTGACAAACAAAGAGGGACGCAGGGTATCTTTCCGGGAGCCTCTTATCGAAAAGGCGGTATGCGCCTATCTGGGAAAAGAGGAGGGTACCGTTACCTATAAGGACCTTAACAAAGTTTTGGGTGTGTATGTGCAGGGAAATGAAGTTTACACTTCGGAGGATGACTATTATAATCTGGGCTTCCAGTGGTATCTGGACGGAGGAAACGATTACGGCAGTATTCAGAGTCTGGAGGATCTATCCCTTATGCCCAACTTACGGGAGGTCTGTATCGGCGGCAACCGGGTGCGGGACATTGCACCGCTAAAAGAACTGGATTATCTGGAGAGCGTGGAGCTGCGGAACAATCAGGTGACGGATATTTCCGCACTTGCCGGAAAGGAGTATCTGTACAAAGCCGGATTTCTTGCAAACCCTTTGGAGGGAATAGAAGCACTTGGCACCTGTAAAAATTTAAGACATCTGGATTTGAACCAGACGGGAGATTACGACGGAAGCCCGCTGGCGGAGCTGCATAAACTGGATGAACTGAACCTGCGGGAGGGACCGGATGCCACCGCGTATCTGAAAGGAGCGGAAATCGGGTATTTGTCGGTAGGAAGAGCAGGAATGACGGATGTGGATTTCCTCAGGGATGTAACCTTTGTGGAGGGGCTTTCCATCCAGCAATCGGAAATCTCCGATATATCGGCGCTGGCAGGCAGAACGGATATCAACCGCATCAACATGGCACAGTGCGAAGTGACGGATTTTACGCCGCTGTTTTCCATGCCGTCGCTTACCTGGGTGGAAATGAGTGCGGACAGGAAGGAATATGTGGATGCCGCCGCGGCAAGTCTCGGGGAGCCGCAGTTTGAAATTGTGTATGTGGAAGATTAGCGAAAAAAATTTGATTAGCGAAAAAAATCCAAAACATGGGTTGACAAAAGTCCTGTCCTATAGTAAACTATCACTTGTCCTTAGCGGACAAGTAAATGCGCGAGTGGCTCAGCGGTGGAGCACCTCCTTGCCAAGGAGGGGGTCGCGGGTTCGATTCCCGTCTCGCGCTCTTTTTTATTCCCCGGAAAGTTAGGGGATTTTGTTTTTTTGTGTTGCATTTCGACGGAACGAAACGATATCCGGAATGTAGCACTTTTTTTATATGGTGTCAACGGTCAGCCGGATGTGGCTGGCGGGACTTTTGTGTAAACTTCTCCTTGCCCTCCGCCCGTAAAAAAGTTACAATGGAGAAGAACAGTAAAATCCGAAGAAAAGGTGGGGTTACAATGAAGCTTACATTTATTGGTGCAGACCACGAGGTAACCGGAAGCTGCCATTGCATTGAAGTTGGGGACAAATGCATTCTGGTGGATTACGGAATGGAACAGGGAGTGAATGTGTTTGAAAATGCAAAGCTCCCGGTAGAGGAGGCCTGTGTGGACTATGTGCTGCTGACCCATGCGCATGTGGACCATTCCGGTATGCTGCCTCTTTTATATGCAAAAGGATTCAGAGGACAGGTATTTACGACGGAAGCTTCCGCCGATTTATGTGAGATTATGCTGCGCGACTGTGCGCACATCCAGGCAATGGAAGCAGAATGGAAAAACCGGAAATCCAAAAGAAGGGCGGATGCGCCGCTGGTGGAGCCGGTATATACCATGGAAGATGCGGAAGGGCTCATACAGCGGATTGTGCCCTGCCGTTATGATGAAATCATTGATTTATGCGAGGGTGTGAAAATCCGGTTTACGGATGTGGGGCACCTGCTTGGTTCTGCCAGCATAGAGGTGTGGCTGACAGAAGGAAATTCTACAAAAAAAGTGGTATTTTCCGGGGATATCGGCAACAAGAACCAGCCGCTTATCAAGGATCCGACCTATACGAAGGAAGCGGATTACGTGGTCATGGAGAGTACCTACGGCGACAGACTGCACCCCGAGGTAAAAACGAATTATGTGGAAGAACTGGCAAAAGTGATACAGGAGACCCTGGATGCGGGCGGCAACCTGGTTATCCCTTCCTTTGCTGTGGGCAGAACACAGGAAATTTTATATTTCATCCGGAAAATCAAGGCTGACAATCTGGTAACGGGACACGGCAATTTCCCGGTATACGTGGACAGTCCCATGGCAGTGCGGGCAACCTCCATTTTTCAGGACAATATTTCCCAGTGCTTTGATGATGCGGCAATGGAATTAGTGAAACAGGGCATCAATCCCATTACCTTCCCGGGACTGAACCTTTCCATTACCAGCGAAGAGTCCAAGGCCATCAATTTTGAAGAGACACCGAAGGTTATCATATCCGCCTCCGGTATGTGCGAGGCAGGCCGTATCCGGCATCATTTAAAGCACAATCTGTGGAGACCGGAAAGCACCGTTTTATTTGTGGGCTATCAGGCAGTCGGCACACTGGGCCGCGCCATCATAGAAGGAGCAAAGGAAGTCAGACTGTTTGGCGAGCCAATTGAAGTCCGGGCTAAAATCAGACAGTTTAACGGACTGAGCGGTCATGCCGACAAAAACGGTCTGGTTGAATGGATAACGGCATTCACCGAAAAGCCGCGGAAGGTCTTTGTGGTGCACGGAGAGGACAGCGTCTGCACGGCGTTCGCAGAGTGTCTGATGGTGGAACACGGCATCAAGGCGTATGCGCCCTACAGCGGTACTGTATTTAACCTGGCAACGGGCAGGTTTGAATACGAGGCGGACGGTATTCCCGTTAAAAAGAAAGAGAAGCCGGTTACCGGCGTTTATGCAAGGCTTCTTTCCGCCGGTCAGAGACTGCTTGGCATTATTAAAAAGAACGAAGGCACAAGCAACAAGGATATGGCAAAATTTGCAGACCAGATTATCGCACTCTGTGACAAGTGGGATTTATAAAGGAGCAAAAGAGTGCCGGAATAAGAGAGACCTGCAGAAAAGAAAGGGATAAGATGAGCTACGCGGATAATGTTTTTATTAACATGTGCAAAGATATTTTAGAGAACGGAACCAGCACCGAAGGGGAAAAGGTCAGACCCCACTGGGAGGACGGGACACCCGCCTATACCATCAAAAAATTCGGCGTGGTGAACCGGTATGATTTAGCAAAGGAGTTTCCCATTCTGACCCTGCGCCGGACGGCACTCAAGAGTGCCACGGATGAAATCCTCTGGATATGGCAGCAGAAGTCCAACAACATTCATGACCTGCACAGCCACATCTGGGATGAATGGGCGGATGAGAACGGCTCCATCGGCAAGGCCTACGGCTATCAGCTGGGGGTGAAGCACCAGTACCCGGAGGGGGCGTTTGACCAGGTGGACCGGGTGCTCTATGATTTGAAGCACAATCCCGCCTCCCGGCGCATCCTGACCAATATCTACAATTTTGAGGACCTCCATGAAATGAACCTGTACCCCTGCGCTTATTCCATGACCTTCAATGTGACAGGGGATACGCTGAACGCCATTTTGAACCAGCGAAGCCAGGATATGCTGACGGCCAACAACTGGAACGTGGTGCAGTATGCGGTGCTGACCCACATGATGGCCCAGGTTTCCGGGCTGAAGGTGGGGGAGCTGGTCCATGTGATCGCCGACTGCCACATCTATGACCGGCACATTCCCGCCGTGAAAGCCATGCTGGAATTGGATGGCTATGAAGCCCCAAAGTTCTCCATGGACGAAAGCATTACGGATTTCTATGCCTTTACCAAGGACTCCTTCCGCCTGGAAAACTACCGGTACCATCCCTTTGATTTTGAGATCCCTATGGCAATCTGAGGTAGGAGAATGGAACTGATCGTAGCGGTTTATGCGGACTGGGGCATTGGCTGCAGCGGAACACAGCCCATTGCCCTCAGCGCCGACCGGAAATTCTTCCGGGAGACCACAAAAGGCTGTATGGTCATTGCAGGCCGCCGGACTGTGGAGGATTTCCCCGGAAGAAAGCCTTTGCCCGGCAGAGAGAACGTGCTTCTGACGAGGCGTGGTGGGCTTTATCCGGGCTTTACCCTGTGTGACAGCGTGGAGCAGGTGCTGGAAAAGGCAAAAAATGCCCCCCGAGCCATGGTCATCGGCGGGGGGAGCGTCTATCGGCAGCTTTTGCCCTATTGCGAGAAAGCCTACGTCACAAAATTGAACACGGTCGTGAAATGCGACACCTGGTTTCCGGACCTGGACAGTGACCCGGACTGGAAGCTGACCGAGCTTCTGGGCAGCGGGGAAGAAAACGGAATCGCCTATGAATTCTGCCTGTATGAAAGGGCCTGATTCAGCGACGTCGTGTTTTCGCATATAAATAAGCGCAGCGCCTTGCCTTTTGTGGCAGGGCGCTGCCGCCGCAGTGCGGCGGGAGAGCATCTGGGCAACGCAGCAGCTGACAGAGAAGGCGTAAGCTGCATCCCGGAAGATGTCGGGGGTGGTGCGCAGGTATTCCCAGTGATTCTTTTGAATGGTGTCCATGACGGAGTGGTAGGGCTTGCGGGGGGCGGTGTTGTGGGATTTTAAAAATTCCAGGAAATAGTCCTGCAGGGCGGCCTCATAGACCTTGTGCTCCCGCAGATCTATGGGGAAGCTGGAATTGTGGGCGTATGTAAAAGCGTCCGTGGTATAGTGAATCAGCTTTCCGGCGGTATAGTAGTCCAATGCGTTCCAGCGAGGCTTATTCTCCAGGCGCTTGGCAATCCTGGCCATGTAGCGTTTGGCGTTCTCAAAATTATGCCCCCGCAGCCATTGGGCGCGGATGGAACCCTTGAAATAGGTGGCGAAGTTTCTGTCCGGTTCAATGCAGCCCAGCAGAAAGGCCCGGCGGTACACTGCCGGGATATGGGGAAAATAGGTGGCGGCAAGAAAGCTGCCCAGCTGACAATGACTTTTTCCGCGCATATGCAGTCTCCTTAGATTCTTTATTGCCGTGACATTATAGCACAAATTTGCAGAGATGTGTGAACAAAGACATTAAGATATTCTTACCTTTTTTTGGTACTCCTGTGCTGTTTCGCGTTCATTCGACCCAAATGCGCAGCTATAATGAGGGCACAGCCAAAAAAAGAAGGGAGAAATACCGATATGAAAGAGTTCCTGTATGAATTTGTCACCCTCCTGCTGGCAACGGCCCAGGCTGCGGGGCTGGTGTGGATCAGTACGGTGTTTGTACGGTAAACGGAAAAATTATGGTTGTAAAAAATCCCGGAACGTAGTATAATAGGAAAAGTCAGTAATTTTTTCTCGTTCGGGGGACAGATACATGAACAAGAATAAGGAGATAGCCGCCTACTTAAAGCCGGGGTGCCATGTGCATCTGGTGGGAATCGGCGGCGTATCCATGCGGCCGCTGGGGCTGGTGCTGAAGGGAATGGGGATGGAGGTTTCCGGCTCAGATATGAGCGCCTCCGTGTCTACGGATGAGCTCATTGCCCATGGCATCCATGTGGACATCGGCCACAGTGCCAAGAATATTGCGGGAGCGGACTGCATCATCCGTACTGCTGCCGCCCATAATGACAATCCGGAGATTGCTGCTGCCAGGGCTGTGGGCATTCCCGTGTTCGAGCGGGCACAGGCCTGGGGCGAGATCATGAAGTCCTATAAAAATGCCATTTGTATTTCCGGTACCCATGGAAAGACCACTACCACCTCCATGATGACCCATATCCTTATGGAAGCGGGCAAGGACCCCACGGTGATGATTGGTGGCTACCTGCCTCTGCTCCATGCAGGCCATCGGGTGGGCCACGGGGATACCATCGTGCTGGAAAGCTGCGAATATTGCGATTCCTTCCTGAATTTCTTCCCCACTCTGGCGGTGGTGCTGAATGTGGAGGCGGACCATCTGGATTATTTCAAGGATCTGACGGATATTCAGAAGTCCTTCCATAAGTTCGCAGGCATGGCTTCGGATGCCGTCGTGGCCAATGGTGACGACCCCCATACGGTCCAGGCCCTGGAGGGCATCCCCTATGTGTCCTTTGGCCTTGGAGAAAGCAACCGGGTCCGCGCGGAGAACATCAGCGACGACTGGCGGCACTTCGATGTGCTGTGCGATGGAAAATTCTATTGCCATATGGACCTGGGGGTCCTGGGCAGACACAATACCATGAATGCTTTGGCTGTGGCAGCTACTTCCTGGGTCATGGGAATCCCCGGCCAGAAAGTCACCGATGGTGTGAAGGCCTTCCACGGGGCAGGCCGCCGCATGGAATACAAGGGCGAATACCGCGGGGCAAAGGTCTACGATGACTATGCCCACCATCCTGATGAGCTGCGCGCGACCCTGGAGGCCGTGCGGGGCATGGGGGACCACCGGATCGTCCTGGCGTTCCAGCCCCATACCTATACCCGCACGAAGCTGCTGATGGATGATTTCATCCGGGAGCTGCAAAAGGCGGATGTGGTGGTTCTGGCGGAGATCTATGCCGCCCGAGAGAGCAATACCATCGGCATCTCCTCTGCGGATCTGGCTGCCCAGATCCCCGGAAGCATCTATTGTGAGACATTGCAGGATGTCACCGACTGCCTGCGCTCCATTGTGCGGGAGGGCGACATCGTGCTGACCATGGGTGCAGGCGATATTTTCCGCGCGGGAGAGGCTCTGCTTTCCGGCGAGGACAGCAAAAAGTGAGGATGTTATGAAGAAGCTTAGTGTATGCGTTCTGTTCGGCGGCAGGAGCCCGGAGCATGAGGTTTCCCTCCGGAGCGCCGAATCGGTTCTCAATAATATGGATCCGGAGAAGTACAATATCTTCCCCGTGGGCATTACCAAGTCCGGAAACTGGATGCTCTATGGCAGCCGGGACTACTCCAAGCTGCCCACCGGCGAGTGGGAGCACTGCCCGGGAAACCGGCAGGCTGCCATTTCTCCCATCCGGGGTCAAGGCCTGCTGAACTTCGAGGGTGACTGCGTGGTGCGGGAGCGCATTGACGTGGTATTCCCGGTGCTCCACGGTGAGAACGGCGAGGATGGCACCATCCAGGGCCTGCTGCAGCTGGCGGGAATTCCCTATGTGGGACCCCACGTGGCCGCTTCTGCCGTGGCCATGGATAAGACCCTGACTAAGCTGGTGGCGGACAATGCGGGCATTCCCCAGGCCGCCTGGCAGCTGGTCCGCCGCGGGAGCCTGGATGCCCGCCTGGAAAGCACCCTGGACGCGCTGGAAAAGCGCTTTGCCTATCCCATGTTTGTCAAGCCTGCGGGCACGGGTTCTTCCGTAGGTGTGTCCAAGGCCAAGAACCGGCAGAGCCTTGCAGAGGCGCTGGCAAATGCGGCAAAGTTTGACGACAAGGTGCTGGTGGAGGAGTTCATCCGCGGCAAGGAGATCGAGGTGGCCGTTATGGGCAACGAAAGCCCTGTGGCCTCTGTTTGCGGCGAAATTGACTCCGGCGTGGAGTTCTACGATTACGATGCCAAGTACATCACCGATACCTCTGTAGCGTACATTCCTGCCCGCATCAGCGAGGAGGCTTCCGAGCAGGTTCGGGATA
>OHHT01000650.1_pt1 | contig 11766 bp, 7 predicted proteins | sample 1568061 | NCBI WGS metagenome assembly OHHT01 (sample SAMEA3879550, study PRJEB24766) | human gut metagenome | biome: human-associated habitat; feature: feces | place: USA | collected 1985/1987 | reverse complement strand
ACATAGCTTTTTTCAGGTATAAAAAGTGTTCCAATCAGTACCAGCAGAATCAGCATTTCCACGCCAAGTACAAATAGTATAACCTTCTGTTTTTTGTTCTGAAACCCCAGCTTCATATTAACCTCTCTATAAAACTCTTTCTATATCACCCTATGCATATGTCTGTTAACATGACAACATATATTGACCGCCACCGGAAGCCCGGCAATATGTGTCGGGTACGTCTCAACATTCACAGCAAGTGCCGTCTTAGAGCCTCCAAGTCCTCCCGGACCGATTCCGAGAGCGTTGATTTTCTCAAGCAGCTCATCCTCAAGCTCACGCACATAGCCCGATGGTCTTTCCCCATCCAAATCCCTTGTAAGAGCCTTCTTTGCAAGAAGCGCACACTTCTCAAAGGTACCCCCTATGCCGACACCGACAACCATAGGCGGACACGCGTTAGGTCCCGCATCCTTGACCGCTGTGAGTACCGCATCCTTAACACCCTCTATTCCATCGGCAGGCTTTAACATGAACACGCGGCTCATATTCTCGCTTCCGAAGCCCTTAGGTGCAATCGTTATGTCTATTTTATCACCCGGAACTATATCATAGTGAATGACTGCAGGAGTGTTGTCCTTGGTATTCTCCCTCTCAATAGGGTCTTTCACAACCGACTTGCGAAGATAACCGTCCACATAGCCCTGTCTTACGCCCTCATTTATTGCATCCGTAAGAGAGCCTCCCTCAATATGCACATCCTGTCCTACCTTCATAAATATAACAGCCATTCCGGTATCCTGGCATATCGGAATCATATCTGCGCCTGCAATCTCAAGATTCTCCCTAAGCTGACCCAGAATCTGTTTTCCAAGTGCGGAAGTCTCCTCATCGGCAGCCTTCTCAAATACCCTCTTCATATCCGGCGAGAGAAAATGGTTCGCCTCTATGCACATTTCTTTGATGTTATTTGTTATAATTTCAGCACTAATATTTCTCATCGCTATTCTCCTGACTTTTATTCAGCTATGATTACATTCTTTCTGTAATAATCTGCTATTGCCTGACGCGAAGAATCATCATCATGGTAAAACATAGGCACATAAGGTGCTCTTGTGATATATACATCCCAATAAGGGCTGTTTACCAGCTCCTCATATCTCTCATCAAGTATCCTGTCATACTCCTGAACCGTTCCGAACTGCAGTGCTCCTGCTGCCATGGACGCCACCGACGTATTGAGGTAATCCGGCTTTTTCAAGGTCTTTACACTCAATATAACTGTGCACACTGCGATAAATCCAACCGCATAGTTGACCGCCGCCTTATTAAACCTTCCCTTCAGCCACAGCGCCACCCACGCACACAGATACATGATAATTATGGTGAACATTGTCATCATTACAAAGAAATTGGTATCAAGCACCCTTCCGTAATAGCCGGACTGGGTGTACTTTGTAGGAGAAAATGAGGCGTAGTAGAGACAAAGAAGCAGAACACTTACTGGAATCGGAAGCTTAAATTTTCTCTCCCTTCCATCCGAACACCCATAAAAGCTCCAGAAGGAGATAATCGCCGTCATCCCATAATAAAAATACATTGGAGGCTTGTTCATCGCATTTATAAATTTAGTTCCATCAACGAAGCATCCCTTGATTGTCTCAAAGACGCTGAGATGTCCAATCGGCATTCTGCTCTTGTTTCCCGGAGCAGCCACCACAACTATAAGTCCCACAACTGCACATGCAAGCGGAATCCAGTTGAGCGTCTTTGCAGTCCTCTTCTCATAAATTGTAAATGCAGCCTCATACGCACACAGACATGCACTGACAAGTGACGTAAAAGGATTTCCTAGTCCTACCAAAAGCATAAATATGCTTGCAATAACAAGAAATACCTTCCTATGGCTCTCCCAATATAGTGCAGACATACTGTGTGCGAACATAAACATACCAAAAAAGAAGGTATAGTTGGCGACACCCGGCCACCAGTACAGACCTTCGCCCGCATTGACAAGAAAGTTCATAAAAAATGCGATAAACAGCAGTGCCATGCTCACACAGTTGATTAAAGGCATACGGAATCTTCTGTAAAGTATGGCATACATTGCGGCAAGTGAGCCTATACAGAATGTCACGAACATAAAATAGAACGTGAAAGAATACGCATAATCTCCGAATACCGCAGGTGACATGCTTGTGATAAACATACTTAAGAAATTGCCATCCCATGTCTTGTAAATCCCTATCGCATACCTGAATGCTGCGGCAATAAAGCCTAAGACCGAATGATTCTCCAGCCATTGTTCATGCACGTATGTCGTCATCCAATAGTCATCCATAGTAGGATGACTATATTGTGCAACCTTAATTATCGGGTTAATCATGTCATAGAAATACTTTATTACCACAAGCAGAATGATAATCTGTGCTGCATGGTTAAATACGCTTTTCTTATTATTCTTCAACTGTTCCATCAGCCTGTGCAGCATCATCGTCCTCTTCCTTCGTCTCATCTCCCTCGCGAACCTTAGCTACCTTTGCAACCTTGACACCTTCGTCAAGATTTATAAGCTTGACGCCCGATGTATTTCTGCCAAGCACCGATATTCCTGCCACCTGCATACGTATTATGACGCCCTCTGTTGTGATTATCATAATCTCCCTGCCATGGTTAACGGCCTTTACACCTATTACATTTCCGGACTTATCGTTAATCTTATAGCACTTGATTCCCTTGCCGCCTCTGTGCTGTACGGTAAATTCTTCAGTCTTTGTTCTCTTTCCGAGACCGTTTTCGGAAACTATTAAAAGCTCCTCACCCTGAGTGTCAAGCTGCATTCCGACAACCTCATCATCGGCGATAAGGTTCATACCGATTACACCCATGGCACTTCTTCCGGTAGGTCTTACATCCTGCTCATTGAAGCGTATACACATACCAAGCTTTGTCACAAGTATTATATCCTTGTTTCCGTCTGTCTCCTTAACCTCGATAAGCTCATCATCATCCCTGAGTGTGATTGTCTGTATACCGGTCTTACGAATGTTGGCATATTCTTTTGCCGGAGTTCTCTTTACAATACCGTTCTTCGTGCACATGAAAAGATATGTGTCATCTTTTATACCGTTTACAGGTATGATTGCACTTATCTTCTCTCCCGGCATAAGCTGTAAGAGATTCACAATCGCTGTTCCTCTCGCGGTACGCCCCGCCTCCGGTATCTCATAAGCCTTCATTCGGTAGATACGTCCAAGGCTTGTACAGAACAGGAGATTCTTGTGCGTTGTTGTCATAAACAGGTCTTCTATGTAGTCCTCATCTATCGTCTGCATGCCCTTTATTCCGCGTCCGCCTCTGTTCTGGTTCTTGAAGTTATCAAGTGTCATTCTCTTGATATATCCAAGATTAGTCATAGCGATAACTGTGCTCTCATCAGGAATCAGGTCCTCCATGTTGATTTCGGACTCATCATAGCCGATGGATGTTCTTCTGTCATCACCATATTTATCGGAGATTGCAATAATCTCCTTACGGATGACCATAAGAAGCTTCTTCTCGTCTGCTAAAATCTCCTTCAACTCCTCTATTCTCGCCCTGAGTGCAGCTAACTCCTGCTCAATCTTCTCTCTCTCTAAGCCTGTAAGCGCTCTAAGACGCATATCAACGATAGCCTGTGCCTGTGCATCAGAAAGACCGAAGCGTTCAATGAGCCTTGCTTTAGCAGCGGCAACATTCTCAGAGCTTCTGATTATGCTTATGACCTCATCGATATTGTCAAGAGCTATCATCAAGCCCTCTAAGATGTGTGCACGCGCCTCAGCCTTGTTAAGCTCATAGCGTGTTCTTCTTGTGACAACATCCTTCTGGTGGAGAAGGTAATAACCTAGCATCTCCTTGAGGTTCAATACCTTAGGCTGCTGGTCCACAAGCGCAAGCATAATCACACCGAAGGTATCCTGCATCTGCGTATGCTTGTAGAGCTGGTTTAAAACTATGTTTGCATTGGCATCCTTGCGCAGCTCAATGCATATTCTCATACCCTGTCTGTCGGACTCATCCCTTAAGTCTGTTATTCCATCTATCTTCTTATCCTTGACAAGCTCCGCTATCTTCTGGATAAGATTGGCCTTGTTGACCATATACGGAATCTCAGATACGATAATACGGCTCTTGCCGTTAGGCATAGCCTCTATGTCGGTCACTGCACGAACCTTTATCTTGCCTCGTCCTGTGCGGTACGCCTCCTCGATTCCTCTCTTTCCGATAACCATGGCTCCTGTAGGGAAATCAGGTCCCTTGACAATGTCCATGAGCTCTTCTATATCTGTCTCCCTGTCATTCTCAACCTCGTTGTCGATAATCTTGACAACAGCGGCGATAACCTCGCGGAGATTGTGCGGAGGAATATTGGTAGCCATACCTACAGCGATACCGGAGGTTCCATTCACCATTAGATTCGGGTATCTTGATGGGAGCACTGCTGGCTCCTTCTCCGTCTCATCGAAGTTCGGTGTAAAATCAACCGTATCCATATCGATATCAGCCAACATCTCCATAGAAATCTTACTGAGTCTCGCCTCCGTATATCGCATGGCAGCGGCACCATCACCATCTACTGAACCGAAGTTACCATGACCATCTACAAGCGGATATCTAGTTGAGAAATCCTGTGCAAGCTTTACGAGCGCGTCATAGATAGATGAATCACCATGTGGGTGATATTTACCCATTGTATCACCGACAATACGCGCACACTTTCTATGTGGCTTGTCCGGACCATTGTTGAGCTCTATCATAGAGTAAAGTATTCTACGCTGTACCGGCTTAAGACCATCCCTTACATCAGGAAGTGCCCTCGCGGCGATAACACTCATCGCGTAGTCTATATATGAGTCCTCCATAGTCTTTTTGAGGTCTACATCATGAACCTTATCAAAGATATGTTCATCCATTAAATTCTCCTCCAAATATTTATAATTTATATATCCAAATTTTTCACAAACTTCGCATTCGCCTCAATGAACTCTCTTCTCGGCTCCACATTGTCACCCATGAGAGTTGAGAAGGTCACATCAATCTCAGAAGCGTAGTCCTCATCGTAGAATACCTTCTTTAAGATTCTCTTCTCAGGGTCCATTGTAGTCTCCCAGAGCTGGTCTGCATCCATCTCTCCAAGTCCCTTATATCTCTGCAGTGTAAAACTGCATGTATGTGTCTTTCTGTACTTTTCAAGCGCCTTGTCATCGTACAGATACTGCCCCTCCCCTTTCTTAGGAACAACCTTATACAATGGCGGCGTTGCCAGATAAACATGTCCCTCCTGTATAAGCTCTGGCATAAAACGATAAAAGAATGTAAGAAGAAGCGTCGCAATATGCGCTCCATCAACATCCGCATCAGTCATAATAATAATCTTATTGTATCTTAGCTTGGTTATATCGAAATCATTGCCATAGCCCTCGGAAAAGCCGCAGCCGAATGCATTGATCATGGTCTTGATTTCCGCATTGGCGAGTACCTTGTCGATGCTTGCCTTTTCCACATTAAGAATTTTACCGCGGATGGGAAGGATTGCCTGATACATACGGTTTCTTGCCATTTTGGCACTACCGCCCGCAGAATCACCTTCGACGATAAAGATTTCGCATTTGGAAGCATCCTTGGACTCGCAGTTTGCCAGCTTGCCGTTGCTGTCAAAGGAGAACTTCTGCTTTGTCAGCATATTGGTCTTTGCCTTTTCCTCCGTCTTGCGGATTTTGGCAGCCTTTTCGGCACAGGCTATGATGCTTTTTAAGGTTTCTAAGTTACGGTCAAAGTAACGCACCATTTCTTCGGAGGTTACCTTGCTGACCACCTTCGCCGCATCCTGATTGTCCAATTTTGTCTTGGTCTGTCCTTCAAAGCGGGGATCCGGATGCTTGATGGAAACCACCGCCGTCATGCCGTTTCGCACATCCGGTCCGGTGAAGTTAATGTCTTTTTCCTTTAAGATGCCGAGCTCTCTCGCGTAGGTATTGATAATATTTGTAAATGCCGTCTTAAAGCCGGTTAAATGGGTGCCGCCCTCTGCATTGTAAATATTGTTGCAGAAGCCTAAGACGTTTTCATGGAACTCATTTACATACTGGAAAGCCACTTCCACGGAAATACCTTCGCTTTCCCCGGAGAAGGAAATCACCTCATGCACCGGCTCCTGGCTTTTATTCATGTCTTTAATGAAACCGGTGATGCCGTCCGGCTCATGGTATACCACATGCTCCGGCTCGGCCTTCCTTCTGTCCTCAAAAATAATCGTCAGGTTCGGATTTAAGTACGCCGTTTCGTGAAGTCTGCTCTTGACCTCATCCTCTTTGAAACGGGTCTTGTCAAAAATGGTGTCGTCCGGCAGAAAATTTATGGTGGTGCCGGTTTCCTTTGTCTTTCCCACTACCGGCAGAAGTCCGTTTATAAGGTCTAAAACCGGAATACCTTTTTCGTATTTATCCTCGTAAATCTGTCCACCGTTTTTGACTCTCACGGTCAATCTGTTGGACAGGGCATTTACAACGGAAGAACCAACACCGTGCAGACCACCGCTGGTTTTGTAGGCATTGTTGTCAAACTTACCGCCCGCATGCAGGGTCGTAAAAACCAGACGCTCTGCGCTGATGCCCTTTTCATGCATGCCCACGGGAATGCCTCGTCCGTTGTCCTCTACCGTAGCGGAGCCGTCCGCTTCCAGATAGACCTTTATGGTGGTACAGTACCCTGCCAGATGCTCGTCCACGGCATTGTCCACGATTTCATAAATCAGATGGTTAAGTCCCTTGGTGGAAACACTTCCTATGTACATACCGGGACGTTTTCTAACTGCTTCCAGTCCTTCTAAAACGGTAATACTGGAGGCATCATAATTATTTGTCTTAGCCATTATCTACTCCTTTGTGTCAGCTTTCACAAGTTTACACACTAATAAAAAGTATATCATATTCCCACCCTATATGCAAAGAACGTTTTATCGGAAATTTTGAATTTCCAACAAAACGTTCTTATTATACCGTCTATGCAGTTTTTCCTTAAATATCCAGCTTCTTGCAGCATCCCACCGCAATGGCGCCGGGTCCGATATGGCAGGAAACACTTAAGGATAAGGGATCCATGTGAACCTCAAAGCCCGGGAAAGCTTCCTCCACTTCTCTTTTCCAGACAGCCGCCGCTTCCTCGTCATATGTATAGGCAAGCGCTAAATAAATATTATCCGGTGTAGCGCCGCCAAAACGGTTCTCCATATCGCTGCGGATGGCATTAATCATCATGGACTTGCCCTGTCCGGAGGTACGTGCCTTGGCAAAGGCATCCAGCTTTTCTCCCTGTATGGTAAGCACCGGCTTCAATTTCAAAATGGTGCCGAGGGCTGCCGCCGCCGGGGTAATTCTGCCACCCTTTTTCAGGTAATACAATGTGTCCAGCATGATGTAAATACTGCTGTTGAATTTATCCTCTTCCAGAATGTCGCGGATTTTTTTCGCACCCAGTCCTTTTTGGGCCATCTGCATGGCATCTAAAACGGACTGTCTCTGGGTAATGGAAATACGCTGGTTGTTTGCCACAAATACCTTTCCTTCAAACTCGTCCTCTTTGGAAAGCATCACTGCCGCCTCGCAGGAACCGGAAAGACCGCTGCTCATGGGAATGTAAACCACTTCGTCATACTCTTTCAGTGCATCGTTCCAGTACTCCATAAGACTGTCTAAGGAAGGCATGCTGGTGCTGATAGCCGCATCTCCTTTTAACATTTCATAAAACTGTGCCTGGTTTAAGGTAATATCTTCAAAGTAACCGGTATCTCCAATCATAAACGGCATGGGTACCACACGAATCCCCATTTCCTTTGCCTGGGACTGGGTAATGCCGCTGTTGGAATCCGTAATAATCGCTACTCGGGACATAAATTCCTCCATTTTCCACAAAATTATAACACAAGAACTATTGTAAGGTTAAATGGACGTAAAGTCAATCAAATAAAATAATCCATCTTCCGATTTGGACGGAAGTTTCTTTTGAAAGGCTTCGCTCTGCCAGATATCCATATGGCTGTCCACGCAGACAGCCGCCTGTTTTAATACATCCGCGTCCTCGTAAATATCCCCGAGCCGGAACCGGAACGCACCGCTCTGCCGGATTCCGGTAAGCTCTCCGGGACCGCGCATTTTCAAATCCTCGTTGGCAATATAGAAACCGTCGTTGGAATGGTTCAGGATGTCCAGACGTTTTCTTGTAGCATCGGAATTGCCGGTATTTAAGAAGATACAGTAGCTCTGGAAGCCGCCGCGCCCTACACGTCCCCGAAGCTGATGAAGCTGCGCCAGTCCGAACCGCTCCGCATTTTCCACCATCATCACCGTGGCATTGGGAACGTTGATGCCTACCTCAATAACCGTGGTGGAAACTAAAATATCGATGTTTCCGGCAGCAAATTCTTCCATGATGCAGTTCTTTTCCGCCGGCTTCATTTTGCCGTGAAGTCTTGCAATGCGCACGCTTTCCGGGAAATACGCCTTCAGCTTTTCTGTATAGTCCGTGACATTTTCCAGATCTGTGGTTTCGCCTTCCTCCACCATGGGACAGATACAGTAGACCTGCCTGCCCTCGGCAATCTGTTTTTCCATAAAAGCATATGCCTTGGGGCGGTATTCCTCTCCTACCACACAGTTCTTAATGGGAATTCTGCCACCCGGCAGCTCATCGATGACGGACACCTGCAAATCGCCGTAGAGAATAATGGCAAGTGTACGGGGAATGGGGGTTGCACTCATCACCAGTACATGGGGGTGGTTGCCCTTTTCCTTTAAGGTCTCCCTCTGTCTTACGCCGAAACGGTGCTGTTCGTCCGTTACCACCAGCGCAAGCTTCTTAAAATGCACCTTGTCCTGAATGACCGCATGGGTGCCGATTACCAGATTGGCGCTGCCGTCCTCTATCTGCCGGTATACCTCCCTTTTGGCTGCCGCTGTCTGGGAGCCGGACAAAAACACCGGTACAAAGGGCAGGTTCTGTTCCTTTGTAAGCCGTAAAATCTCTTCGTAATGCTGCCTTGCCAGCACTTCCGTAGGGGCCATAAGTGCGCCCTGATAGCCGTTTGTCACGCACAAAAGAAGCGCCCAGAACGCCACGATGGTTTTACCGGAACCCACATCGCCCTGCACCAGACGGCTCATGACCGCATCCCCCGTCATGTCCGCAAGGATTTCCCCGATGACCTTGTTCTGGGCGCCGGTGAGTTTATAGGGAAGCCGCTCCAAGAACCGCACACACTCCGCCGTTTCCACCATGGGACAGGTGTTTTTTTCCTTTTCCGTCAGCATTTTAGACTGCTGCATCATCAGAATAAACAGGAAGAATTCATCAAACACAAGCCGCTTTCTGGCACGGTCAAGGCTTTCCCTGTTCTCCGGGAAATGAATCTGGGCCAGAGCCTCTCCGTAAGGCATGAGTTCTTCTTTCTTTAAGATTTCTTCGGGCAGAAATTCTTCCGGCATGGGGCACAGGGAAAGTACCTGTTTCACGGCTTTCGAGATATTTTTGCTGGTAATGCCCTTGGTAACCGGATATTTCGGCTGGATAAACGCCATCAGTTCCCGGTATTCCTCTTCCTTATACATACGGGGCTGTTCCATCTGATTGTTATTTTTCAGCCTGCCGCGGAACAGCATAAACTGACCCGGTTTCAGTGCTTTCTGTAAAAATGGCATGTTAAAAAACGTCAGTGTCACCGCCCCCGACGCATCCCTTGCCTTCACCTTCAGAATGGACAGATGCTTTACCCTCGTCACCGTGGGGGCAAGCATCACGATGCCCCTTATGGTGACAAGCTCTCCCGGCTTTGCCTCACTGATGAGTACCGGCTCCGTAAAGGTTTCATAATCCCTCGGAAAAAAGAACAAAAGGTCCTTTACCGTATGAATATTTAACTTTGCAAAAAGAGTGGCGGATTTCTCCCCCACTCCTTTGATTGTGGTAATATCAGACTGTAAATTCATAATCTTACCTGTTATTTTTATGTTTATTCTGCGGAAATGACATAATAGTAAATAGGCTGTCCGCCGTACTGCAGCTCAATGTCGCAGTTCACGAATTTCTCAGCCAGTGCATCGCGCATCTTTTCGGCATCTTCCTTGGTAACATCGCTGCCATAGTAAATGCTTAACAGCTCTAAATCATCCGTCATCATGCCGGTTACCATATCCATGGTAACTTCCCAGATGTCCTTGCCTACCGCTAAGATGCCGGCATCGCCGATACCCATGTAGTCGCCCTGGCAGATAACCTTGTCATCAATCTGGGTGTCTCTTACGGCATAGGTAACCTCGCCGGTCTTTACATTGCCGATTTCAGACTTCATGTTCTCTTCATTTTCCTCAGCGGATAAATCGGGAATGTAGTTAATAATGGCGGTAATACCCTGCGGTACGGTCTTGGTGGGAATGACGATAACCTTCTTGTCCTCCACCAGACTAACTGCCTGGTTGGCTGCCAAAATGACATTTTTATTATTGGGAAGGATGAATACCGTATCGGCATTTACCTTATCAATGGCGTTTAACATATCTTCGGTGGAAGGATTCATAGTCTGTCCGCCTTCGATAATGTAATCAACACCCAGTCCCCTGAAAATTTCATTCATGCCGTCACCGATGGAAACTGCCACGAATCCGGCACTCTTGCGCTCTGCAGGTACTTCCTGCGCTTTTGCTTCTTCCTGTGCGGCTTTCTGCTTTTCTGCTTCCTTGAACAGCTTTTCCTGATGCTCTAAGCGCATATTATCAATCTTCATATTGGAAAGTGCGCCGTATTTCAAAGCTCTCTGGATAGCCAGTCCGGGATCATTGGTGTGGACATGTACCTTTACCACATCCTCATCCGCTACGCAGACAATGGAGTCACCGATGGACTCTAAGAATGCCTTGAAATCCATTTCCTGTTTGATATTGAACGGTCTGTTTAAGAGAATGATAAACTCTGTGCAGTAACCGAATTTAATCTCTGCTTCCTCGGTCTGTGCCGGCTTTGCTTCGCCGTCAGCCTTGGGAGCCTCTGCAATGGTGTAGTCCACTTCCTTGCCGAGGAATGCATCGTAAGCACCTGCCATCACTTCCACAAGTCCCTGTCCGCCGGAGTCTACAACTCCTGCCTGTTTTAATACCGGTAAAAGCTCGGGAGTCTGGCTTAAGACGTAGCGGGCATGCTCCAGTACATCACCCATGAACGCTGCCATGTCTTCCGCACCGTCCTCGGCAAGTTCTTTCGCCTTGTCGGAAATCCCCTTTGCTACGGTAAGAATAGTGCCTTCCTTCGGCTTCATAACTGCCTTATAGGCGGTTTCCACTGCTTTTTCGTAAGCTTCTGTCAGGTCTGTGATACCGATTACTTCCTTTTCTTTGATACTCTTGGTCAGACCTCTTAACAACTGGGATAAAATAACACCGGAGTTACCTCTTGCTCCTCGTAAGGAACCTCCTGAAATAGCCTTGCACAAAGCAGTCATATCCGGTTCTTCACCGAGTGCCACCACTTCTTTGGCTGCAGACATAATGGTAAGTGTCATGTTGGTTCCTGTGTCTCCGTCGGGAACGGGAAAAACGTTTAATTCGTTAATCAGTTCCTTCTTGGATTCCAAGTTTTTTGCTCCGGCTAAGAACATCTTTGCAAGCATCTTAGCGTCGATCGTATTTAAAGCCACGGTAAATCCTCCTTAATCAATCACTCTTACACCTTCAACAAAGATGTTAATTTTTTCAATTT
>OHHT01000646.1_pt1 | contig 11790 bp, 7 predicted proteins | sample 1568061 | NCBI WGS metagenome assembly OHHT01 (sample SAMEA3879550, study PRJEB24766) | human gut metagenome | biome: human-associated habitat; feature: feces | place: USA | collected 1985/1987 | reverse complement strand
ATGAAAAGTATCGCGGCAAGATAAGTCATTGCCCGTGCCGGGGACAGACAGCGCTCATGGTTACGGCACAATCGCCGATAGTTTTCGATCCACGGGTTTGTGCGTTCCACCACCCGACGGACTGACAGAGGGCGAAATTCTGCCGTGCCGAAATTAGATCACTCCGCACTATGCGACCCTGCCGTTAACAGTTATTGTCGAACCGGCTTTAAGTCATACCGCACCGGGCGGCACACGAACAATTGTTTCTTGCCTTCGCTGTCGGTGCAGGCAATCAGCCGCAGCTGTCCGCTCGGGCGGCAGCGCATCCTTTTTGCAAGCTCGGCGGCCGTCATCGGAAAATTCTTCACCGTGACATCTATGGCGGGATATTTGGCCGCCAACTCCTTTAAGGCTTTCTTGCTCAGAATGCAGTCATCGACTATTTCGTATGCCGCGCCGGGGAAAGAATCCGCCATCGTTGCGCTGCAGTAGAAATCCGTGTTTGTGGCCAATCGGCTGACGCCGGGGATTTGGCAGAGCAAGTTCCTAACGCCGATCTTGGATGTGGCAGGGTATGGCTCGTATATGATATCCCCGGTATGCGGGGTGGCGTATGTCGGCTCTTTGCTGTCCTCGTCGCTTTTGCAGTAATCAAACCCCGAAATTTCATCGCCGGTATCCGCATCAAGCGTGTGGCATTCGTGCAGCGGTTCGCCTTCAGAGCCACGCTCGCATACGATCAGCAGCTCCTTGCATTCGCCGGTCGTGCCGAGTGCCATTATCCTGCTGACGGAATGTAGCTCGCAGAGCACTGCGCTGACATCGAGCATCGGCGACGCTTTTATGATCACTCGTGCGCCTCTGTCGAGCATCAGATCGAGCATCTCGGTGACATCCGGCACACAGTCGCGCAGCGCGAACAGGCGTCGGCCGTCAGTGCCCCGTCGTGCAGGGTCGATAAAGATCACGTCGGCTGAGTCTTTCGTCATCTGATGCAGAGCCTCCACGCTGTCAGCGCAATGCACGGTGATATTATCGGCGCCGAGAAGCTGAAAATTGTGTGCGGCACATTCCGCCGTAAGCAGATTCATCTCGTAGTAGTCGACATGCGCAGCCTTACGCGCAACGTGTGCGGCGTCGATACCGAGTCCGCCCGTCATGTCAATCACGCGGTCGCCCGCCCCGATCAGGGTTGCGTGGAACGAAGCAAGGGCGTCGGATGTCGATTGCTGTGCGGCAAGCGTTGAAGGGAATATGAATTCCGGAGCAAGCGAAAGCGTTTCGACAAGCTTGCGGCGCGTGCGGTTCCGGCAGTCGATCTGTGTGATAGCAAACTGTTTATCGGCATCTCCGTAGAACGACAGACGTAGCTTGTCGGCATCGGCAGTTTTGTTTTCGGCTATCCATTGCCATGTGTCCTTATCAATCGTCATAATCGGGCTTATCATAATTATTTGCAAAATTACTGAATTAATAATTTGGCATGAATTTTGTAGGTGAAAATTATGTATCTTTGTAACATATATATGCTTATGAACAGTCTCCAGTCAACATATAATCTCATCCAGCGCTTTCTTGCCGAGCACCGGATTGCCAAAGCCATCGAGCAGCTCAGAGCCATGGCCGCCGCTTCCGGCGCCCCCTGGAGCGTGACCAGCGACATCGACACTATAGCCGAAAGCTACGGCTATCTGTGCCGCTACGCGCTTGACGGCGTCGACGATCCTTCGCGGGGCGAACTTCTGGCGGAGATATCCGGCGATATCCGCAGGATGGCTTCTGCCGTCATGCGCCAGTCGGAGATCGCCGCTTCTCCCCGGCAATATTTCAGCGTTATCCGTTATGAGGCGTTACAGTCCGATTCATCGCTCTACGATCTGATCGACAAGTATAAGGCCGACTATGCCGCCTTTTCCCGCAATGCCCTTACCGGCAAAAATGCCGACGCAGCCGCGGCCGCCAATCAGCAGCGTGAACTTGAAAGGCTCGCCTCGCGGTTGTTCAACCTCGTCTGGGTCACTTCCCCGCTCACGGCAGCCCATTGCGTGCGGCTTTCGGAAGCTTTTTCCGATGAGGCGTTGCCTGACTATTTCAAAGAGCTTCTGGTGTCGGCTATGACGCTCGGCGCTTTGGAATATTACGACGAACAGCGCATGGTTCTCCTTGCGCAGCTTTATCTCGACGGATCAGCACGCATCTCTATCAGGGCATTATGCGGTCTCCTCATCAACATGTGGCGCCATCGCAGCTCCCTGACAGGCCACCGATTCCGTAATATCATGGACACTGTGGCCGAACAGCCGCAATGGCCTGCCGACCTGAAGATGGCCTACATGGAGCTGGTGCGCACGCGCGACACCGAACGGATATCCCGTACCCTCAACGAAGAGGTGCTCCCGACGATGATGAAGCTCCGTCCCGACATTATGGATAAGATCAAGAAGTCAGGCGAGTCGCCCGATGAACTTCTGTCGATCGACGAGAATCCCGAATGGGCCGATATGTTTGAAAAATCCGGGCTTTCGGATAAACTCAAGGAACTCAGCGAGCTGCAGTCTGACGGCGGCGATGTGATGATGAGCACTTTCGCCCACATGAAGTCATTCCCGTTCTTCCATAATGCGGCCGAATGGTTTCTCCCGTTCTATCCCGAACACACGGCTATCACCGATATCGTCGGTTCGACCGGAGCGGAACTGATTGAGCTGATTTCAGCTTCGCCCATGATGTGCGACAGTGACAAATATTCCATTATCCTTTCGCTCGAGCGCATCCCCTCGGCCAATCGCCGCATGATGCTCGATCAGTTCAAACTTCAGGACATAAACTTCGCTGAGCTAAACAGTTCCAAGTTGAATCCCGAAGCCGACGCACGCCGCAACATTTGCAATAAATACATTCAGGATCTGTATCGTTTCTTCAATCTCTACCGTCGCAAATCCGATTTCTACAATCCCTTTGCCACGCCGGTCAATCTTGCTTCCGTCGGGATGCTCTCCCGCTTTTTTGACGATAACGACACGCTCACCGTCATTGCCGAATTTTATTTCAAACGCGGATATCACCGCGAGGCGCTCAACGTGTTCGAGCTGCTGCTGTCCCGCCCCGAAGCGTCGGCTCAGCTCATGCAGAAATGCGGCTATTCCCTACAGCAGACCGGGCAGATTGAAAAAGCGCTCGAACTGTATCTGCGCAGCGAGCTGCTTCGCCCCGACAGCGTCTGGACCCTCCGCCGCATAGCGCAGTGCTACAAGATGACCGGCGACACGGCCATGGCTCTGCAATATTACAAACGGGTCATAGAGCTTAAGCCCGACGACCTTTCGGCCACGCTGAGTGTAGGCCATTGCCTCCTGGCAATGGGCGACTACAGCGAAGCTTTGAAGCAATACTTCAAGGTTGAATATCTCTCGGCCGACTCTCATCGGGCGCTCCGTCCGATCGCATGGTGCCTGTTCCTCACCGGCGATTTCAAGCGCAGCGAGGAATATTACAACCGCCTGCTCGCGCTCGACCCGACGTCGTCGGACTATCTCAATATGGCGCACTTGCAGATGGCTCTTAAGCATTATCGCGAGGCCATAAATTTCTATAACACGTCGCGCGACATCGCCGGCGAATCCGTCGATGCCCTGCTCAAACGCATTCAGAACGATCGCCCTCAGCTTGAAAAAGCAGGCGTAAGCCCCGATATCATCGACATCGTATGCGATTCAATCACCGAATAACCTTTTATTATATATGAGAAAATTTTTAAGTGCTGTAGCACTATCATTAATTGCAGTTATGACACAAGCTCAGTCAACAACATCCAATCCTTTGCTTGGCGAATTCAACACGCCTCACGGCACTGTGCCGTTCGACTTAATTTCGGTCGATGACTACGAACCGGCGGTGCGTGAAGGCATCCGCCTCGGTCTTCAGCAGGTTGAAGCCATTTGCAACAATCGCGCAACCCCCGATTTTGAAAACACAATCGTCGCGCTTGAAAATTCCGGCAAAGAACTCGATCGTGTCCTCAACATCTTCTTCCCGCTTTCATCGGCTATGACCGACGACCGGATGATGGAGATATCCATGACGATCACCCCGCTTCTTTCCGATTATTCAACAGCCATCTCGCTCAACACCCGCCTCTGGGAGAAGATCAAATATGTGTGGGATCACCGCGATCAGTATCAGCTTACGCCTGAGGATCAGATGCTTCTCAAAACCACCTACGATAGCTTCGCCCGCAACGGCGCTCTTCTTGAAGGCGACGACCGCGAGACTTACCGCCGCCTGAGCGCTGAGCTTAGCGAGCTTACCACCAAGTTCAGCCAGAACGTGCTTAAGGAACTGAACACCTACGAGATATGGCTGACGGCCGACGATCTCGCCGGTCTTCCCGAAGGCGTCGTTGAAGCCGCCGCTCTTGCCGCAAAAGAAAAAGGCCGGGCAGGGGAGTATCTCTTCACTCTCGCCCAGCCCACCTACATGGCGTTCATGAAATATTCCGACCGTCGTGACCTGCGCGAAAAGATGTATCGCCTCTACACGGGTCGCAATCAGAAAGGCGAATTCAACAACCTCGACATCATCTGCCAGATTACTGACAAACGCCGCCAGTTGGCCAACCTTCTCGGCTATGACACCTATGCCGATTATTCGCTGGTCAACACGATGGCTGAAAATCCGGCCAATGTCTATAAACTGCTCAATGAATTGCGTGACGCTTACCGTCCCGCCCAGCAGAAAGAGTTTGACGAGATCAACGCCTTCGCCTCGAAGCTGCAAGGCTCCGATTTCGAGATCCAGCCGTGGGACTACAGCTATTATGCCAACAAGCTCAAGCAATCCAAATATGATTACGATGAGGAAGCCCTTCGCCCCTACTTTGAGCTGAACAACGTGATTGAAGGCGTATTTGGCCTTGCCACAAAGCTTTACGGCCTGACTTTCGTGGAGAACAAACAGATCCCGACGTATCATCCCGACGTTAAGGCTTTTGAGGTCAAGGATCGCGACGGTTCGTATCTCGGCGTGATTTACACCGACTTTTTCCCGCGCGAAAGCAAGAGCCCGGGCGCTTGGATGACAGAATTCAAACCACAGTGGATCGATGCCGATGGCAACAACTCCCGACCGCACGTTTCGATTGTCATGAACTTCACCAAGCCTACGGAAAGCAAGCCGTCATTGCTGACTCCCTATGAGGTGGAAACGTTCCTTCATGAATTCGGTCACGCTCTCCATGGGCTGCTTGCCAACACGCATTATGCCTCGCTTTCGGGCACCAGCGTTTATCGCGATTTTGTCGAGCTTCCCTCGCAGTTCAACGAAAACTATCTCACACAGAAAGAGTTTCTCGACGGTTTTGCCCGTCACTATCAGACCGGCGAACCTATCCCGCAAGCCTATGTTGACAAGATCGTGGCCTCATCGCAGTTTGGAGCCGCCTACTCCTGCCTGCGTCAGCTTAATTTCGGACTCATCGACATGGCTTGGCACACCATCACGGCTCCCGTCACAGATCCCGCTGCATTCGAAGCCGAAGCCGGAAAATCGGTCGAGATGTTTGCCCCGATTGAAGGCTCGATGACATCGCCTCAGTTCGGCCATATCTTCGGCGGCGGTTATGCAGCCGGTTACTACAGCTACAAATGGGCCGAAGTGCTTGATGCCGATGCCTTTGCCAAGTTTGAGGAAAATGGCATTTTCGATCAGAAAAGCGCCGAGGAGTTCCGCACAAATATCCTGATGAAAGGCGGCACCGAGCATCCTGCCGAAATCTACCGCCGCTTCCGCGGTCAGGAACCGTCCATCGACGCACTCCTTCGCCGCGACGGCATCGAACGTCCCAAAACGCCGGCAATGCCCCCGCAGATAGTCCGCGGCAAAAACTAAACTCCCCTGACGCTATAATCGGCGCGTGATCCACCTCATCGGAATCACGCGCCGATATTTTTTGCCGGTCGCCTCTCAGAACCGGTACTGCACCGATGCGAGAATCATGCGCTGTCTGATACCGAATAAGTGCTCCGACCGCGAAAGAGTGCCGAAGGTCACATATTCATATCGCCGCTTGTCAAGCAGGTTGTTGCCGGTCAGCGACAGCCTTGTCTTATCGTTTATCCGCCAGACTACAGATGCGTCGAGAAGCACGAGATTCGTGGTATTCCCTTCGGGAAATCGTGTCAGAAAATGTTCCGCGCCGGCGGTGAACTGAAGCCTGTCGTCGGGCAGAAACGTGACAAACAGGTTTTGATGCAGGGAGTGACTTGTGTTCCCCACATCTCCTTTGTGAAGCCGTGTGAACCGGTAGTCGGCCTCATAGTTCAACGACATCCATTTCACTATGCTCCCCTTGAAATAGGGCTTTACCGCGATGGTCGTCTGCCGGTAGGGGATCACCGAATTATCACGCATCGACGATGCCGACGATATTAAAGCATTACTTTCAACGCCCACAACCATTCGGCTGTGACCGAGCCCTTTGCTTACCGACCCGCTTACCGACCATGTGTCGCTGATGGAAAATCGGTCGTCATAGGTCGATATTATGTAGTCGCCGATAAACAGTTGATGGCTCATCATAGAGTTACGGCTTTGACTGTAGCTTGCCGAAAGCGTAGCAAAGAACGACTTAAGCGGATTGCGGTAGCGGTAGGTCACCGATGATGCAAGGTGACGGCTGTAACTGCCGGCATTGGCGGCGGCAAAAATGTTATGATAGTCGGCCATTACCGGCACATTGATAAACATATAGGGCCGGGGAGCGGTGAGGTGCCATGATGTCGCGGCCGACAGCTCTGATTTGGAGGTTAATTGTCTGCGCACGCTTACTTGTGGCGACACTTCGACATAGTCGTAATTGCCGTCAATTGAATAATGCTGCCATTTCAACGGCACGCGTAGCGTCATCTTCCAGTCGCTCCGGTCGTAATCGATCTGCGGTCTGGCATACAGGCCCGCCAGGAATGACTCATGGATGCCGCTGTTGTCGAAGCTGCCGAGCCCCGCGAGTGTGCTGTTCATGCGGTGGTAATTCAGGTCGGCTCCGGCTGTCAGATAGTATTTCAGAAATCGCGTGAGCTTGCCAATCTTCGTTTCGGTAGTGCTTCTGAAATCGGTCGTGCCTACTCTCTGCAAGGCATCCTCCCGGCCCGACACTATCAGTCGGTCTGGGCTATGATTGAAGGCGAGCCTTGATATGAGGGTCAAAAGCCTTTTGTCGTTGCGTTTCACCAGCTTAAGTTCGTTGATAGCCGAAAATAGCTTGCGGTCCACGCTTTGTCCGAGGTCGTACGACCCCGTTATGGCAGCGTCGGAACTGCCCCACCGGCCGGCTACCGTGAGTTTGTCCTTAAGGTAATAGCCGCGCTTATTCGTTTCGCTGTAAAGCTGGGCCGAAAGGTCGTGGCTTTGCGTTCGTTGTACATTGTTCTGGACGAGATCCGGTATCTGAGGGTCGAAATAATCGGTGTTCTGCCTTGATTTATAGTCGAGCCGGTCGCCCATATAGTTGAGTTTCAGTCGCATCGATGTGTCGCCGGTCTTCCATGCCGTGATCGCATTGGCCAGCCACGACAGGTTGTCGCGCGTGCGTTTCTCGGAGAGCGGCGCGTTTATAATATCCGCCGAGATATATTCGGGCCACAGCGATGCTACATAATCAGCCGAAAACATGTCGTCGAAATCATGCTCATTGATCTCATTTGCCGGATTCCACCCGGTGTTGTCGGCTTTGATGGTGAACATATTCTGTATCTTCGAGGCTATGCGCATGGTGAAAAACGATCCGTCGTAAAGAAATGGCTGCACACCGGCGGCCGCCTGAGCTACGCCCACCCATCGGCTGCGGGCATCGTCCTTAAGCTTCAGATTGATGCCTGCCTCTTCAGGAAACTCAATACCTTCGAGTGCCTTCACAGGCTGATGATTTTCCATTACTTCGACCGATTTGACGTCGGTGTGCGAGATGTTGTTCAGGGCAAGACCATACTGCCCTCCGACAAAATCGTTGCCGTCAAGATAAAACTTGTTTATCGCTTTGCCCTGATATTTGATGGTGCCGTCTTCTTCCACTTTTATTCCGGGCAGCCGTTTGATCACATCGATGATGGCATTGTCTTTGGCGTTGGCATACCGCTCGACATTAAACACCAGCGTGTCGCCTCTGGCGTAAATGTCAGGGGCTTCCACTATGACGTCTCTCAGCTGCGTGGTTTTCGGCTTGAGCCTGACATCCGATAGGTCGGCGTCAACCGGAAGTGTCCGCGATTCATATCCCATGCTGCGGAACGATATCGAATCGGCACCCGCTTTCGGTGCCAGCGTGAAGCATCCTTCGCTGTCGGTCGCGGTAAAAGCGCCGCCGCTTTTCACAATTGCTCCGATGATCGGTTCGCCGTCATTTGCATCTCTCACAGTTCCGCGCAGCTTGCCCAGAGTCGTCCCTCTGGCCGGAAGCTGACCGCACAATGTGCAGAGTGTTACCAATATAGCTGTCCGGATCATTATCTCCAGTCCTTTTCAATAAAATCGTAGGGGAGTTCAATCGGGTCGTATGCGTCAAGCATTGGATTGCCGGCTTGGTCAGTCACTGTGACGTGGCCGCCGGTCGAGGTTTCAAAATAGGCATACGGATTGATCTCATAGCGGTGTTTTATGTTGTAAAAGTCGTGACGGCTCACGTTGTTGAATGGCACTTTATAGATTGTGATCGGGCGTTCGGCTTTCGATTTGATGCCTATGCACTCGAATGTGTATTGCTCATTCTTGTCGGATGCTTTCATTATCAGCCCGGGGAGCCCGTGCAGTTTCCACGGTCCCTCGGCAACAGGTATCTCCTCGGTGTAGAACACCGTCCACTCCCGTCCTCCTGACGTGCATCTGGCGCCACTGCACTCATAGCCCAGCACAGTGCACGTACTGTCCGTTAGCTCCCAGTCGATCGCCGGCATATCCTCGTCATATCTGAACCAGTCCATACAGATTTTCTCCGTGTGAGTCAGTTTCCCCTCGGGATAGTTTTTATAAATGGTCATGAACTCTCCCGTGCTGAGTTTCCCTTCGTAGGCAGCGGCCGCAATCTGTTCGCTCGTGGAGTTCATCAGTAGCGAATCAACAGAGAGGTTCTTATAGCTCGAAAATTTCGACAAGCCGCTCGGACCTATCTGGAGTAGCATATTGTCGCCCGACATATTGTCGTCCATCCGCCCCAGCGTGTCTATGCTATAGCGGTAGTCGTAGACAAACTCCATCGTCTCATTGCACAATGTCTCTGTTTCGGGTACGGATGTTGCTAAAATGCACAGCTTGCGGTTTACCACTTTGCCTGAGATGTGTGATGCGCATAGCAAGAAAGTTATGGCGGTAATGATTATTTTCCTCATGTCCATTTGTTTTTATAGGTTATCGTAATCTTGAATGTTGCGGCAAAATTACGGAGCGTTCGACCGTAAGGCAGAAAATAATCATTACTGAATGATTGGGAAATTATTACTAAATTATTACTGCTCCGAAAAAGCCTACAGATTCGCCTCAATTGAATGGCGGTTTTTGCTAATTTTGCCGTATGGAACGAAGGATCAAGACTCTTTATATTATCACAATCATCGCGATACTCGCGTTTCTCGGGATGCAGTCATACTGGCTGTATGTCCGCTATGAGTCAGCACTCAAGGACTACGAACGGATTCTCGGAGATCGTGTCATGCAATGTGTCAACATCTACAATGGTATCCGCGCATCATATATCGAAAGTGCCGACACGACAGATTCTGCGGGGAGTTGCAGGGAGGAGCCGATTTCGATACCCGTATTTCGGCTCTCGCAGCAATATGGCGATACTGTCCGGACTACTCGTACTGCCACCATCGTGACCTATAATTTCTCCATGAACAAGCTGCTCGGGCTGAAGCCGGGCGAAAAGGTCAGCAATGAACAGCGGGAGAAAGCAATAGAGATGGCGAAAAATAATATGGATGCGCCGGCCGATTCTGTCATTTTCGATGCCTCGGGTGCTAAGGATGAGAATGAGGCCTGGATTGCCACGAGAAATGTTCTGACCGAAAGAAAAACGCCCTTCCGTGTCGAAGGGCTTGATTCGATAATGACCCGCGAGGGAATTCGGGCGAATGTGGATCTGATCGTAGCCGACAGTATGGTCTGGAAGCCAAGCGTAAGTTATAATGTGTCTGTTTTCAAGCCGGATGTTGCTCTGATTATACCTTATTCACAATTGGAGGGAAAAACCGTCAGCATTGTCTGTGATATCAATCCGCTCGATGTGTTGCCCGGAATGTGGCATATTTTATTGGTGTCGTTGGCGATATCAGTGTTGCTTATCGTGTGGCTGATATTGCAGTTTTCGACGGTGCTGAAGCTTTCTCGCCTCAACAATATGCGCAACAGTTTTGTCACTACGATGATTCATGAGCTGAAGCGGCCGATTTCCACGCTCATGATGTGCGTGTCGGGGCTCGGAAACAGCAAGATGGTGACTGATGAGGCTACGCGCTCGGAGCTTCTGTCGGAGACGCGTACGGCACTCGACAATCTGTCGGCCTATTTTTCAAAGCTCAGAGACATTACGTTCAACGATGTCGGGCAGATTCCGCTTAACATTCAGGCCGTCAGCCTGAGGGATCTGTTTGATAGTGTGACCGCTGCCGCACCTGTCCCTTCCGGAAAAACGGTGATGTTCGACAATCAGGTGAATGCCGCCATTGAACTCTCTGCCGATAAGTCGCACCTCTACAACATGCACATCAATCTGGTCGAAAATGCTATAAAATATTCAGGACCGTCAGTCACGATAACGGCCAAGACGGAGAAATCTGCCGACAGCGTGATTATCCGCATCTCCGACAACGGCAATGGCATATCGTCAGGCGATCTGCGCCATATTTTCAAGCGGTTCTACCGCGGCCGTGCATCCGAGGGCGATATGCCCGGCATGGGGCTGGGACTGGCCTACGTGAAGCTGCTTGTCGAGGCTCATGGCGGTGAGATCGCGGTTGAGAGTGCTCAGGGCAAAGGTTCGTGTTTCATAATCAGGCTTCCGCAATGACGAAAAAAATAAAAATACTCCTTGTCGACGACGACCATAAAAACTCGATGTTGCTCAAACGCTTCATCGAGGCCGAAGGCTACGACGTGCTGTATGCCGGCAATGGCAGGGCAGGCCTTGAACTGTACCGCTGGGAGCACCCCGACCTTATACTTTTGGATATAAACATGCCTGAGCTCGACGGTTTCGAAGTGGCCGAGGCCATCCGGTCGGTCGACAAAAAGGTCATCATCTTCTTTTTGACCGACCGCACCGATAAGGTCGACCGGTTGCACGGCTTTTCCATCAAGGGCAACGACTATATCCCCAAGCCGTTCTATCCCGAAGAATTGCTGGCCCGAATTAACGAACGCTTTGAAAGCATGACACTCACGCAGGATGTAGTGTTTCAGCTGGGCGACACGGCATTTCGACCTAACCTGCTGTCGCTCACCTACAAGGGCGAAACCCACACACTGTCGGTGCGCCAGTCTGAGATATTGCAGATGCTTGCTGAACACCAGGGCAGTCCTGTCGATCGTGAGGTGATTCTTGAAAATATTTGGGGCGATGCCAACTACTCCAACTCGCTGGCCCTGAATGTACAGATAAGCTACATCAGGCGTCTGCTGGATGACCCGTCGATCATCATTTCCTCATTAAAGAAGAAGGGGTATATTCTTTCCGTAAGGCAGTAACGGCCGCCCGAGCATAGCGGGTAACTATTCAGCCAAAGAACCGATATGCCGGAATGGCTCGCCTTTATCAGACGA
>OHHT01000644.1_pt1 | contig 11814 bp, 8 predicted proteins | sample 1568061 | NCBI WGS metagenome assembly OHHT01 (sample SAMEA3879550, study PRJEB24766) | human gut metagenome | biome: human-associated habitat; feature: feces | place: USA | collected 1985/1987 | reverse complement strand
GAATGAACAATACCGCAACCAACACCGCCACTTGCCCGACTGTCAGAAAGCAGATCGGCAAGACAACCTATATCGTGCGTGTGCATTTCAGCCAGACCGCCAAGGAGACGATGGAGGACAAAATCAAGCGTATGCTTCGTGAAGAAGTCCGCAAAATGTGACTTCTTCTTGAATTTGATGAAAAAGTCCTTGACTTTTCGTCTCTGGAAAGACAGCAAAATCTATTCTGATTAGCTGTGGTGCAAGGTTGGCACCATTTGACATCAAGGAGCTGCGTGACCTGACTGCTTATGATGAACTGGAGCTTGATACATTGGGTGAGAAAAAGACAGCACTGTTTGTCATTATCTCCGATACCGATGCGACATTCAATTTCATTGTAAGTATCATGTATTCGCAGTTATTCAATCTGCTTTGTGACAAGGCAGATGATGTATATAACGGGAGACTGCCGATTCACGTCCGGTGCTTACTGGACGAGTTTGCAAACATCGGGCAGATTCCACAGTTTGAGAAGCTGATAGCGACCATAAGGTCGAGAGAAATATCAGCTTCTATTATTTTGCAGTCAAAGTCACAGCTCAAGGCTCTGTACCGGGACAACGCTTACACGATTGAAGGAAACTGCGACACTACCCTGTTTCTGGGAGGAAAAGAGAAAGATACTCTGAAAGACTTGGCAGAAATCCTTGGAAAAGAAACAATTGACCTTTATAATACCTCGGATACGAGAGGTACGAGCCAGTCCTACGGTCTGAATTATCAAAAGACCGGAAAGGAGTTAATGAGTCAGGACGAGATTGCGGTTATGGATGGCAGCAAGTGTATCATGCAGCTTAGAGGTGTGAGACCATTTTTCTCAGATAAATTTGATATAACGAAGCATAAGCAGTACCCGCTGTTATCCGATTATGACAAAAAGAATGAATTTGACATTGAAAAATACGTCAAGAACCGCAACAGACTCCGCTTTAAGAGGAATGATGTGGTGGATGAGGTATGCGATGTCGGAGAAATCACAGCTTAACTTCTGGACATTGTGACCAGAAGTTGTTTTACAACTGAATATGGAACATATGATATGGGAGCTTTTCTAAAAATTATAATTCAGAGAAGCTCCCTTTTTATTTTTTGAAAAAGGAGACAAACAAATGGGCTTTTTTACAACATCAGTAACAGGACTTAAAACAGTAGTAACCGCAATCGGCGCAGGTGTAGGCGTATGGGGAGTTATCAATCTTCTCGAAGGATACGGAAATGATAATCCCGGTGCAAAATCACAGGGAATCAAGCAGCTTATGAGTGGCGGTGGCATCATCATTGTGGCACAGACGGTAATCCCACAGCTTACCACACTGTTCTCATAATTCATGGGCGGGATCATTGATAAGATTACTGAATTCATAAAGGAACTGTTGCAGGGATGGGTGCTGACAAACTTTGAAACCATGTTTACCGATGTCAATGACAAGGTAGGCACGATTGCAGGGGAGGTCAGCAAAACTCCCAGCACTTGGAACTCCGGTATTTTTGATATGATAAAAACCCTGTCCGACAACGTGATGATTCCCATAGCGGGAATGATCATCAGTTTTGTACTCGTCTATGAGCTTATTTCCATGGTCATTGACAAAAATAACCTGCATGACTTCAATACAGCCATTTTTATCCGCTTTTTTATGAAAGCGTGTATTGCAGTCATGCTTCTTAGCAAGACTTTTGACATTGTAATGGCGGTATTTGATGTGGGAAGCCATATCGTAAATTCTGCCGCATCAGCGATTACCGGAAGTACCAGTATTGATGTTTCAAGTACGCTGCAGACGATGTTCAATGAGCAGTTTTCGGAAATGAGCATAGGAGAGCTGTTGGGACTTGGAATGGAGACCATGATCGTCAGTTTATGTATGAAAATCATGTCAGTCCTTATCACCGTCATTCTTTATGGGCGAATGATTGAAATATATCTTTATGTATCAGTAGCACCTGTTCCCTGCGCAACCGTAACCAACCGGGAATGGGGAACGATAGGAACCAATTATTTTAAGGGACTTTGTGCCCTTGCATTTCAGGGATTTTTTATGATGGTGTGTGTCGCTATCTATGCAGTGCTTGTGGCTGGTGTGGCAGTATCCGACAACCTGCATACGGCACTCTGGTCGGTGGCAGCATATACCGTTATTTTATGCTTTTCACTCTTTAAGACTGGTTCATTATCGAAATCTATCTGGAATGCGCACTAAGGGAGGAACGATATGGCAATATCCGTGCAGGTGCCAAAGGATTTGTCCGGTATCAAGACAAAAGTGGCACTGAATTTGACAAAGAGACAGATCATCTGTTTCAGCGGTGCGGCAGTAGCCGGGATACCCTTGTATTTTTTAACCAAGGGACTGATCGGAACATCAGCCGCATCACTTCTTATGATGGGAGCAATGCTTCCGTTCTTCTTTTTTGCGATGTATGAGAAAAACGGGTTTCCGGCGGAGAAGATTTTGTATTTTATGCTCCGGCAGAAGATACTCACACCGGGCATAAGACTATACCGGTCAGAGAACTTATACAAGCAGTTGGAAGAAAAAGAAAAATTACGAAGGGAGGTTCGTTATCTTGAAGAAAAAGCAAAAGGCAGAACCGGAAAGCCGCAGAAAAAGCAGTTATAAAGGCAATAGCAGGAACAACAGTAAAAGTGGCGGTCTTACCTTTTCAGAAAAGAAGCGTCTTATACAGTTAAAGCATATTTTATCGGGAAAGAGCATTGAGAAAGAAAAGCCGACTACCGCACAAAGGACGATCACTTTTGAAAAGATGTTCCGTGACGGTATCTGTCAGGTCAGCCACCGTTATTATACAAAGATGGTGGAATTTTTTGATATAAACTATGAGCTTCTGGAAGTGGATGACCAGGCGGACATACTGGCACAGTACAGCAAGCTCATCAATTATTTTGATCCGTCTGTGAAGTTTGAACTGGTGCTTTTCAACAGGCAGGTCAACGAGCAGATGCTTACAGAACAGTTTGACATTCCGTGGCAGGAGGATGATTTTAACGACATCCGTGAGGAATACACGGAGATGTTAAAGAAGCAGGCGGCAAAGGGCAACAACGGTATCATCAAATCAAAATATCTGATTTTTGGTGTAGAAAGCAACGGCTACAAGGAAGCCAAGAGCCGCCTTAACAACATTGAAAAAGATGTCATACGGAACTTAAACAACATAGGAACCCTTGCGAGGGGACTGGACGGAAAGGAAAGACTGCGCATCCTGCATGAATATTTTAATCAGGATACCATGGAGCCTTTCCGTTTTTCATTTAAGGATTTGGCAGAATCCGGTAAGTCGGTCAAGGACTATATTGCACCGCCGGGATTTGATTTCCGCTATCCGAACCGCTTTAAGTCAGGGAATATGTATGGCTGTGTGTCCTATCTGGATATTATCGCACCGAAGTTTACGGACGAGCTGATCAAGCATCTTCTGGATATTGATGCTAATCTTACGATTTCCATGCACATGCAGACGGAAGATCCGGTAAAGGCAATCAAGAAGTTAAAAGCGGTCATTTCCAATATCCAGAAGATGAAGATTGAGGAGCAGAAAAAGGCAGTCCGAAGCGGTTACGATATGGATATTCTTCCAACAGACATCGTGACTTATGAAAAGGACACGCTGGAATTTCTCGATGATTTGAATACGAGCAACCAGAAGATGATCAACATGACATTCCTTATTACCTGTTATGGCAGAACCAAGCGGGAACTGGAGAGCTTAATGCAGAGAGTGTCCGGTATTATTCAGCAGGCAAACTGTGACCTCAGATGTTTACAGTATTTGCAGGAGCAGGGCCTTATGGCATCTGCACCGATTGGGTGCAATGAAACCGGAATTGAGCGTACTCTTTCCACAAAAAGCACCGCAATCTTAGTACCATTCTGCACGCAGGAATTATTTATGCCTGCTCCGGCAATCTATTACGGGTTAAATGCACTCAGCAACAACATGATCATGGCAGACCGCAAAAGGCTCCGTACACCAAACGGAGTTATCTTAGGAACACCCGGAAGTGGTAAGAGTTTTAGTGCAAAGCGTGAGATTTTAAGCTGTTTTCTTATCACAAAGGACGACATTATTATCTGCGATCCGGAGGGCGAGTATTTTGCACTTGTAGCTGCACTTCATGGACAGGTGGTAAAACTTGCCACTAATTCCAAAGATTATCTGAACCCGATGGATATTCAGTTGAGCCATAAGGGGGATAAGGAAGCATTAAAACTGAAATCTGATTTTATCATAACATTATGTGACCTGATCGCAGGTGGCAAGGACGGTCTGGAGAACGATGAGAAAGGTATCATCGACGAATGTATCCGTCATATTTATGACAAGTATTTTGAAAATCCGGTGCCGGAAAATATGCCGCTGCTGGAAGATTTATATGATGCCCTGTTAGCACACAAAAATCCAAAGGCAGAGCGTATCGCAAACAGCCTTGTGCTGTATGTGCATGGTTCCCAGAATTACTTCAACCACCATACCAACGTAGACAGCGGCAATCGTATCATGTGCTTTGACATCAGAGATTTGGGAAACCAGTTGAAAGAGCTGGGTATGTTAATCGTGCAGGATGCGGTTTGGAACAGGGTATCGCAGAACAGGGAGCGAAAGATTGCTACCCGTTATTACTGTGATGAGTTCCACCTTCTTCTGAAGGAGAAGCAGACAGCTATTTATTCCGTGGAAATCTGGAAGCGTTTCAGAAAATGGGGCGGTATTCCGACAGGTTTGACGCAGAACGTGGGCGATTTTCTTCGTTCTGAGGAGATTGAAGGTATTTTGGGTAACAGCGATTTTGTGTATCTGTTAAATCAGAATGCCAAAGATCAGGCAATTCTCGCTGATAAGCTGGGACTTTCTGATAAGCAGCTTTCCTATGTCACCAACTCCGAGCCGGGAAGTGGTCTGATACTGTTTGACAATGTGGTAATTCCATTTGTAGACAAATATCCGACAGACACCAAGACTTACAGAATTATGAATACCAAGCCGGAGGAATCGGTGCAGAAGGAGGACGCAGTGTAAATGGCAGAAAAAAGACAGAAGAAGCAGGCGGCAAAGGCATTTGAAAAAGAGGCATTTTCCAAAGACAAGGAAGTGACTGGAGCAAAACATACAGAACACAGGCAGGATAACACCTTTTCTGCGGAAAATCAGTTTAGTGCCAATGAGAAGCCTGTAAGCAATCTGCCACGGGACGCAAACTATGGCAGTCATACAAGAAAAGAAGGCGATAAAAGGAAGCATTATCGTCAACAGAAGCAGGACACTTCTGGTCACAATGTCCAGAAGTCGGAAGCCGAAGCGGAAAAGACATTCTTAAAGGAAAACAGCTTTATCAATGAGGAAAACGGTAATGCTACAAATTTCCATACAGAGGACGCAGACAGTTTTCAGGACAATTACCACGTTAGAAATACCTACCAACGGTCTGAGGAAAAAGGAAAATATCACAAAGGGCGTGTGCAGAGAGAACATGCACACAGAGAGCGTGCAAAGTCAGAAAATGCAAAGCAGTCCGATTATGGAGATCTTCAGACAAAGGACGCCACATTTTCGCAGGGGCAGGCGGACGAATTTACAGACCAAAAAGTACAGAAGGCTTTTGATAAGTCGGAAAAGAACCGCCGAAAGTTGCAGAAAGCAAAGGACAAGATGCCGACAAAGCGGCAGTATGAGATGAAGCGTGTCTTTGATGAACAGACCGGAAAAGCAAAGTATGTTGTGGTTCCGGTGGATGTGGAGAAGCCATTTAAACCGGATGGACTGGGAAAAACTGCGGTTCACAAGCTCCAGACCGAAAATATGTATTTTGTGCATCGCAAGATTGCAGAGACAGAAAAGGATAATTCTGCTGTGGAGGGCGCACACAAGACGGAACAGCGAGCCGAGGATATTTACCACTATATGAAGTATCACCGCAAGAGCAAGGCACAGAGAAAGCGTGACCGCTTAGAGCGATTGCACAAAAAACAGGTTACAGCGGATATGAAGCTGGAGTATGAGAAATTCATCAGTGAAAATCCACATCTAAAGGGCAACAGTCCAAAGAAGCAGTTGCAAAGGCAGCTACAGAAACAGCGCATCAAGCGTGAGTATGCCAAGGCAAGGCGGGTAGGAGCAGAAGCCAAGACTGCAAAGGAAACATTTACAAAGACAGCCAATGCTGCAACCGGGATTGCAAAGAAGTTACAGGAAATTGCCACGAAAAATAAAACACTGATTATCACAGTGGGTATTTTTGCACTTCTGCTCATTATGATCATGTCGGCACTATCAAGCTGCGGTTCCATGTTTACCGGAACTGTGACAACAACGATGGCAAGCACATATCTTAGCCTTCCGGCAGAGATTGATGCAGCAGATTTATCTTTTACAGAAAAGGAAATGGAACTGCAAAATAAGATTGACCGGATTGAAACTGATTATCCGGGATATGATGAATACGATTATAACCTTGGTGCAATCGGGCATGATCCGTACACACTGATCAGTTATCTTTCCGCAGTCCATACGGAATTTACTGCCGCAGGAATAGAGAGTGAGATTCAGGAATTATTTGATGCCATGTATTCACTCACTACCGAGGAAGTAGAGGAAACACGGACAAGGACAGTCACAAAGACCGGAACCAGAATAGTAACAAATCCGGACGGGACTACCCGTACCGAGGAATACGAGTATGAGGAGGAAGAAGAATATACCGTAACAATTCTTCGTGTCACACTTACGGTCACACCGCTTGAGAGCATTGTAGCCGGACGCATGGACAGCGAACAGACGGAAATTTTTGGAGCCTATACGGAGACAAAAGGCGGCTTACAGGTCTTTGCTTCTCCGGTTGATTATTACTGGTATTACTATATCAGCAGTTATTATGGCTACCGGAAAAATCCAAACACCGGAGCCGAGGAGCTTCACAGGGGTGTGGATATAGCGGTGCCGACAGGAACGTTTGTATATGCGGCACATGATGGAACGGTAACAGAAGCAACTTACGATTCCTATTATGGAAATTATGTGGTGATTACGGACAGTAAGGGATATACCACAAAATATGCCCACATGGACAGCTTAAATGTGTCCGCAGGGCAGAGTGTAAAAAAAGGTGACAATATAGGCAAAAGCGGAAATACAGGAAGCAGTACCGGAAGCCACCTTCATATCGAATGTCTGTATAACGGGGAATATTATAACCCGTTATTTTATTTTGAAGCAGGAGAACAGACCATTTATGGAGAAACAACGGGCGGCACCGGAGGAGGAACCAGCAATGTGATACCGCCGGAATCCTATGATGATGCAACCGTACAGACGCTTATGCGTGAAGCAAACAGGTATCTGGGAATGCCATATACTTTTGGCGGCACAGCTCCGGCTAGTTTTGACTGTTCCGGTTTTGTATGCTGGGTATTTTCAAACAGTGGCGTACATAACCTGCCAAGAACCACAGCACAGGGCATTTATGACCAGTGTACTCCGGTATCAGCGGCAGATGCAAAGGCAGGGGACATTATATTTTTTACAGGAACCTATAATGCAGGACGTCCGGTTACACACGTTGGTATCTACTGTGGAAACGGTACGATGGTGCATTGCGGTGATCCAATTCAGTACACATCAATCAATACTTCTTACTGGCAGAGCCATTTCTATGGTTTTGGAAGATTGAATTAGCGAAGGGAGGAATTATTTTTGTCAGTAGAACGAATCAATTCACAGCTTAAAAAGGTCAGAGAGCAGATAGCACAGCTACAGGCAAAGGAAAAAGACCTTGCAGAACAGAAACAGATGGCGGAGGATGCCGAAGCCATGAAGATCATACGAAAATATAAAATCTCATCGGAGCGTTTGCAGATGTTAAACAAGCTCAGTGAGGATGAAGTCAGAAATTTATTACAGAAACGGGAACAGGAAAAGGAGGTTTCAATCAATGAAAAACAGGAAATTATCGGCTAGGGCGGTAGTGTCCCTTATGCTGTCGGCAATACTTTTTTGTATGCCGATTGGGGCATTTTTTGCCAACAGGACAAATACGATAGAGGTTCATGCGGAGAATACTGCCGAGCAGAAAACTGAAAGTGCAAGTGACGCAGAAAATACAGTTACACCCGGCAATGGCAGGGAAGAAAATTCAGGAACAGATACCGGAGAGGGAAAGACGGAAAATTCCACAGAAGGCACAACAGAAGATTCGTCTGAAGAAACACAGCCTGCCGCAAAATGCACCTGCAAAGAAAAGTGCAGCCAGTATGCGGTGGATGAAGATTGTGAGGTGTGTGCAAAGAACTATAAGGAATGTACCTATATCAATCCGAGCGTAAAAATCACAATCAATACACCTTCTGGGTGGCATAACGATACCACTAAGGTGATAGTCAAAGTAGAAGATACGATAGTTTCCGGTAATTTTACCATTCAGACAGTAAAGGCAAAAGTCGGACAGAATGGAAGCTGGACGGACATTACCGAGGATATGCACATAGAGATTTCCGAGAACAGCACCATTTATGTGCAGGTCACAGACCAGAAGGGCAAGACCTATGAGAAAAATCGCTATATCAAGTGCTTTGATTTTACGAAGCCTACCTTAAATGCGGCAGTCAGCGATGGTCTATTGAGTATTCAGGCACATGATACGGATTCCGGTATCAAGGCAATCTATGTCAATGGCTATGAGTTTACCGACCATACGAATGGTGCTTTGAATATCCGTCTGCAACAGTTTGATGCAGGATATCAGTATTTCACGATTTCAGCCATGGATAATGCAGGAAATACCTCAGAAATCTATAAAACAGCCAATCCGTATTACACCGATCCGGAAAACAAGGACAGCAATGAAAAAGATCCGGCACAGCAGCTCCCGGTGGATGCGTCAGCAACCAAGCCTAGCTCTGCAACCGCACAGGTTACAGACCATACCAAGACAGACAGCAATGGAAATACTGTTTCCCAAACAGGCAGTGGAACAACTTCAAGCAGTACAGGAACATTAGCCAAGCAGTCCCCGAGTACGGGAGATACTTCTAAGGATACCGACCAGAGCAGTGACAGCCAGACTTCTGAAAAAGGCAAGGAATTTTATACAATCCAGACTGCATCAGAAAAGGTATTTTATCTGGTGATTGATCGTGACGGGGAAGATGAAAAGGTATATTTCCTTACCGAAGTCAGTGAAAATGACCTGTTAAATACCACAACGGATAACAGCGAGACACTTCCGAAAAATTCAGCAGCATTGGAATCTGCAATTCCTACCAAAGACAGTGCATTGTCAAATAATAATGCAGATACCACAGGAGAGAAAAAACAGGGAACGGAAAGTGTTGAGGGCAGTACCGAAGAAAGCACGGAGGATACAAGTAAGCCGAAAGAGGATACCGCAAAAGCAGATGGTTCCGGCTTTACATATATTTTAATAGGCATTGCTGCGGTAGCTGTGATCGGAGTGGTATATGTTGTGAAGTCTAAGAAGAAAAAGGAAAACTTCATTGATGAGGATGAAGATGAGGACGAGCTTGACGAGGACTATGATTATGAGGACGAGGACGAAGCCGAGCAGGATTCAGACGAAGCATTCTTAAATGGTGGCGATGATACAGAATCAGAGGACACAGGCGAGAATGACAGTGAAGATAACAGTGACAACGATAATGATGAAGAAAACGGGGAGGAATAGAGATGGAGCTTGTAATTGCAGAGAAGCCGAGCGTGGCACAGAGCATTGCGGCAGTTCTTGGTGCCACACAGCGTAAGGACGGTTATTTGGAAGGCAATGACTATCTGGTATCATGGTGCGTGGGACATCTGGTAGAACTGGTACAGCCGGAAAGCTATGAGGAAGCATGGAAGAAATGGAGCTATGAGAGCCTTCCAATCATTCCGCAGGAATGGCAGCATGAAGTGAAAAGTGATACAAAAGCACAGTATCAGATTTTGAAAAAGCTCATGCATGATGACAGGGTAGATGCTGTTGTGTGTGCAACCGATGCCGGAAGGGAGGGAGAGTTGATCTTCCGCCTGACCTACAACATGGCAGGGTGCAGAAAACCGATGAAACGATTATGGATTTCTTCCATGGAGGAAAGTGCTATCCGTGACGGTTTCCATAATCTTCGCCCAGACAGCGACTATGATAACTTGTATCATTCGGCATTATGCAGGCAGGAAGCCGACTGGCTTGTGGGTATCAATGGCACTAGGCTTTTTACGGTATTGTATGGTGGCAAGGCATTAAAGGTCGGCAGAGTGCAGACACCGACACTTGCCATGCTGGTAGACCGTGAAAGTAAAATCATGAATTTCAAGAAAGAAGCCTATTATATGGCTCATATCATGGAAAATGGTCTGGATGCTGTATCGGAGCATATCAGTGATAAAACGGAAGCAGAGAGGATTGCAGGAGCCTGTGAAAACGGACAGGCTCTTGTCACTTCCGTGGTAAAGGAAGAAAAGTGGGTGGCACCGCCGAAGCTCTATGACCTTACCACACTCCAGAGGGATGCAAACCGTCTGTTTGGCTTTACTGCCAAGCAGACATTGGAATATACGCAGAGCCTTTATGAGAAAAAGTTAGTGACTTATCCAAGAACAGACAGCCAGTATCTTTCCGATGACATGGAAGGTACTGCAAAAAATGTGATCGAAGCGATTTTCAATTCGCTGTTATTTGAGCAGAATATCATGTTCAATCCAGATATTAAAAGAATTTTGAACAGCAAGAAAGTTACGGACCACCATGCAATCATTCCGACCATGGAGATCATCAAACAGGACTTAAAGGTGATTCCTGAGAGTGAAATGAAGATCCTTTCATTATGTGCGAACCGTCTGCTGTGTGCAACCGGGGAGAAGCACATTTATAATTTCACAAAGGCAGAGCTTACCTGCAACGAGATTGTGTTTAAGGTATCCGGTAAGGAAGTATGGAAAAATGGATGGAAGGAATTTGATGATTTCTTCAAAAATTCCTATAAGACCACAGAGGATAAATCGGATGCCGAGGAAGAAAAGAAGCTGCCGGAGCTTCGTGAGGGCATGATGATTGCAGTGGAGCAGACAAAGGTTTCCGAGCATTTCACACAGCCACCGAAGCATTATACTGAAGATTCCCTTTTGTCGGCAATGGAGCGAGCCGGAGCAGAGGATATGGGTGATGAGGTGGAGAGAAAAGGACTTGGCACACCTGCCACCAGAGCCGATATCATAGAAAAGTTGGTAAAAGACGGATTTGTGAAACGTGAGAAAAAGCAGATGATTCCGACAGAGGACGGAATGAAGCTGATCACGATACTTCCGGATGTAGTAAAATCTCCGAAACTGACCGCTGACTGGGAGAATAAGCTTACTCTTGTATCCAAAGGAGAAGTTGCTGCAGAACAGTTTATGTCAGGTATTGAAGCAATGGTAACTGATCTTGTAAAGACCTATCACAGCGTTAGTGATGAACATAAAGCCATGTTTGGCACATGTAAGGGTGGACAGGAAGTGCTAGGCAAATGCCCGAAGTGTGGTGCTGATGTAGTCAAGGGAAAATTCGGAGCGTATTGTACCGGGAAATGTGGCATGAATGTCGGCAAGGCACTTGGGGTAACACTTTCCGATACACAGGTCAAGAGCCTGCTTCAAGGGAAAAAGATACTTGTAAAAGGATTAAAAGGCAAGAAAGGCAGCTATGATGCTTATTTGATTCCGGAGAGCATAGAGGAGTTTTCCTATACGAAGGATGGAAAAGAAATCAAGGGATTCCAGTAT
>OHHT01000642.1_pt1 | contig 11854 bp, 9 predicted proteins | sample 1568061 | NCBI WGS metagenome assembly OHHT01 (sample SAMEA3879550, study PRJEB24766) | human gut metagenome | biome: human-associated habitat; feature: feces | place: USA | collected 1985/1987 | reverse complement strand
CGGCCGCCAGGTAGCGGTACTGGTCGTCCCTTGTTTTCACCGCAATCTCTTTTACAACTTCCTCTCCGTCCTTTATTGCCCGCATGTGCTTTTTGTGGCGGAGCGTATTTTTCTGGATAAAGGTATCGGCAGCCTTTACGATGCCGGCGCCGGAGCGGAAGTTTTCTTCCATTAAAAGCACCTTGGCGCCGGGGTGGTTTTTCTCAAAGGAAAGCAGCGCCTCCGGGTACGCCGCGCGGAAACCGTAAATGCTCTGGTCCTCATCTCCCACCATAAACAGATTTTCCGTCCTGGATGAAAGCAGGGCTATAATGGCATGCTGGATTTTGGAAGTATCCTGCGCCTCGTCCACACACATGTACGGAAATTTATCCTGATACAGTCTAAGCAGCTCTGGAAACCGTTGCAGCATGGTATAGGCATACACCATCTGGTCGTCGTAGTCCATCAGCTTCTGTTCCCTTAGCCAGGTGTTGTATTCTTTATAAATAGCAGAAATTTTCATATCGGCTGTTTTGTCCAATTCCCGGATTTCCGCTTCCGTGAGCATACTGTTTTTGATATAGGTAATCAGTGTTCGTACCGTCTGCAAATCACTTTCCGTGGCGTATGTCCGCTCCGTCTTCTGGTAGATTTTCGCCAGTGTGTCCGCAACGACTTTTTCATCGTTCAGGAGGGCAAAGGGCGTCCGGCCGGTTTTCCTGCCATAAGTATGTATGATGCCGGCGCAGATGCCGTTAATGGTTTTAAAGGTCAGTCTGTCTGCCATATCCGTTCCGAACAGGGAGGCAAAGCGGGCTGCCATATCCTCGGTCGCCGCCACCGTATAGGTCACCGTCAGAATTTTCTCCGGAGCAATGCCTTTGGCGTAAATCATATAGCCGAGACGGGTCACCAGCACCGTGGTCTTGCCGGAGCCGGGCACAGCAAGAAGCAGTACCGGGCCTTCCACACTCTGTACTGCTTCCTTCTGCTGTTTATTTAATTTTTGCGGAAATTTTCTTTCAAATTCCTGCCATTCCATGTATCATTTCCTTTACTGTCTGCTGATTTCCGCTGCGATTTCGTCCTCGGTAGCTGCCATCGCCTGCAAGGTCAGGGTAAGCAGTTTTTCCAAATCCCAGCCCAACTGCTCTGCGCCGCGTTCAATCACTTCCCGGGAGCAGCCTGCTGCAAAGCCCTTGCTTTTGTATTTCTTTTTTAAGGATTTCAATTCCATGTCCTTGGTGCTCTTGGAAGGACGCATCAGGGCAGCCGCCCAGATAAGTCCGGTCAGCTCGTCCGCCGCAAAAAGCACTTTTTCCATCTCATGCTCCGGCGCTACGGAAAGTGTGGTGCCGCAGCCTACGGTAATGCCGTAACCATGAGAAACCACACTGTGAATAATGTCCTCACCCACGCCATGGCTTCTGAGCAGTTCCGGTGCCTTCAGGCAGTGCTCCTCCGGGTACAGTTCAAAATCCACATCATGAAGCAGTCCCACGATGCCCCAGTGCTCCGCTTCCTCGCCGTATCCTAACTCCTTTGCATACCATTTCATGACCGCTTCCACCGTCAGCGCATGCTGGATATGAAACGGGTCCTTGTTGTACTCTTTCAAAATAGAAAATGCTTCTTCTCTCGTAATGTCAGCCATATGTGTTTTCTCCTGTTTGTTTCCGCAGTTCTCTTTTATTACCGCTTACAGCTCCTGCAGCTTTTCCCAGACCGCATCCGCCAGCGCCCGGTGTCCTTTGGCATCCATGTGCTCCCTGTCAGCCGAAGAAGGCTCCGCCACGTCCGATGCCGCCAGGAATTCATAGCCGTACAGCTTTGCCAGTCTGCCATACTCCGTTTTCAGCTCCTTAGAAACCTCCACGGACACCCGGTTAAATTCCGGATCGTATTCCTTTTCCCACACACCCTCGCCCAGATAAATCGGGGACAAAAGCAGCACGGGAAGTGACGCATCATAATTTTTAACCTGCTTTAACAATACTTCCATTCCCTTCCCTATCACATGGGAAGAGGCATTGTAAACCGTTTTGCAGTCGTTGGTGCCCAGCATCAGCACCACCGCATCCACGGGATAATGGGTTTCCAAAAGCGGCAGGAGAAAATTGCTTCCCTTTCTGCCCATGCGGACACTGTCCTCAAAAACCGTGGTTCTTCCCACCAGACCTTCTTCAATAATGCGGTATCCGTCGCCTTTTGCTTTTTCCTGCAGAAGTCCCGTCCACCGCACGTTCTCCGGAAAACGGCTGCCGTCCGCCGGATTGTATCCATATGTATTGGAATCGCCGAAACAAAGTATATTTTTCATGGAGTATGCCCTCTCTGCATTTTTTGTTAAGAGAAATCATACTCTTCATATCCTACTATGTCAATAGACATTGTCTGATTATGCACTGTTTGCCTTATTGTTTCTTTCTATTAACCGTTATAGGTATTTCCTAATTCCTTTATAAAAACTTTGCAAACACGGAGGCAAAGAGCACCGTCAGAATACCGGAAACCGCAATGGCAAGGCTACTCATGGCGCCCTCTATCTCACCGATTTCCATGGCTTTTGCCGTACCAATCGCGTGGGCGGCGCTGCCGAAGGCAAGTCCCTTGGAAATGGGTTCTTTGATGCGGAAAATTTTACAAATCATTTCGCCCATCATATTGCCCAGTACGCCCGTAACGATAATTACCGCCACCGTAATGGTCACATAGCCGCCAAGTTCTTCCGACACACCCATGCCGATTGCCGTGGTAATGGATTTGGGAAGCAGGGTCACGTATTCTTCATGGGAAAGTCCCAGAAGCAGAGACAACGCCAGCACCGTCACCAGACTTGTCAGCACACCGGACAGAAGTCCTATCACGACCGCCTTGCAGTTTTTCCGCAAAAGCTCCCACTGTTCGTACAGGGGAATGGCAAGGCAGACCGTTGCCGGTGTCAGCAGATATCCTAAGAACTGCGCACTTTCGTTGTAGGTTTCATAATCCACTTTTCCCACAACCAGCACCACGATGGACACAAGAATGGAAATGAGAAGCGGGTTAAAAATCCCTAACTTGAATTTTTTCTTTAAAAACATACCGAGCAGGTATGCCAGCAGACTTAACGTAATGCCCGCAAACATGGAATTTTCAAAAAAACTATTCATGGTTCTCCCCCTTCTTACTGTCCCTGCGGATAACCCACTGCGACAAAAGTCCCGTTACCGCCATAACCGTAACAATCGTTACCACCGTAATAATGCAGACCGGCACAAGCACCGGCTTCAAAATCCCCCAGCTTTCCATAAGACCCACGCCCGCCGGAATAAACATCACCGGCATGATTTCAATTAAGAACTTGCCCGCGTCCTTCACATCCTCCAATTTTACCAGACCTGTTTTCAGGCAGATAAACAAAATGACCATGCCGTAAATGCTTGCCGGAATGGGCAGCGGCAGCGCATATTTGAGCAGTTCCCCGATAAGGGAAATCGCCAGAATAATCAGAAACTGTTTCACATATTTCATTTTCTTTCCATGTCTTTTTTGTGTAAAAAAGACCGCTCCTTTGCATCTTAAATCTTTGGCGTCGAAGCGCCATTCCCTATTTTAGTCACTTTCTCTCTTTTGTCAATTCTGATTTTCCGCCTGTCTCCGCGAGTCCGCGGTTCTGTTCGTCAAGCCTGCTGCCGGTCTTTACAGGTCCGTTATTCTGTTCGTCAAGCCTGCTGTTCATCTTGGCTGGTCCGTTATTCTGTATGTCAAGCCTGCTGCCGGTCTCCGCCATCTGCCTCCGGTAGGCTTTCGGGGAGACGCCGGTCATTTTTTTGAACTGCCGGTTAAAATTGGACAGATTGTTGTAGCCGCATCCGGTTGCGATTTCTGCAACATTTTCCGTGGTATCCGTAAGCGCCGCACAGGCTGCCTGGATGCGCAGGTGAATGAGATATTCAATGGCGCTGCAGCCTACCACCTTCTGAAAAGTATTCATGAAATGGCTGATGCTGATGGCGCATATGCCCGCAAGGTAGTCCACACTGATGGCTTCTTCATAGTGAAATGTCATATATTCCAGTGCCGGACGAATCAGCTCCGAGTTGCCTGTCTGTTGCCCTCTTTCCGATATGTTTTTCTTTTTTTCAAAAAAATAAAGCAGCGCAAACAACCGGCTTTTCAAAAATAAATCATGGTAGGCATCGTTACATTCCGCCAGGGCAATCAAATCCTCCGCCAGTTCTTTCACCTTCGGATAATCGGCATCTTCCCTTCCGTACTTCGGCTTCACCTGCAACTGCCCGTTTCTGAGCGGCTTTATATAGGAAAGACTGCTTCGGTCGTTCTGTTCCGCTCCCACCATATTCGCATGAAAAACGAAGGCGCGGTACTTCAGTCCTTCCTCTTTATCAGGGTATGCCGCATGCAGCATATTGGGCTGAATAAGCACCACGTCCCCGCTTTCCACCGAAAAATGTATATCGCCGCAGATAAATTCGCCCTTTCCTTCCGTCACCACATCCAGCTCCAGTTCGCTGTGCCAGTGCATGGGCACCGTGGGAAACGCCTCCGGAAGCCGGCAGTTATACAAACTGTAGGGCACAGTTACCGAACTGTGATGCCGCTGTTCCATCAATTCTTTTTGTTCCGTCAGCTTATTTCTTACCATTGGTTACTCCTTTATCCTGCCGTCTGCTGCCCATTTCTTTGCTGCCCGCCGCTCCGTTTCTTTGTTGCCTGTTTCTCCGTTTCTTTGCCGTCTGCGTTGCAAATTGCTTTAATCATACGTATATTCGTAGAATAGTATCAGTTATCTGTAATATAGGAATTGAATTTCCTTATTTTCTCAAGTATGATACCATTATAAGATATAAAACGCAACTATGTAAATGCGGAAGGGAAACTTCCCATTTACCGTATTTTTAACATGCAAGGAGGGTTACATCATGAGATTTGAAAACGAAGGCAATGCACTTGTCTGCTACCACAACGGCGAGATGCTTCGTATCGAAGCATGGGGCAGGGATGCTCTGCGTGTCCGTTCCACCATGCAGCACAAACTGCAGAACACAGACTGGGCGTTAAGCGAAGCACCGTCTGTAAAAGAGGCTGTGGTTACCATTGAAGAGGAAGACCACTGGGTAGGCGACGGCACCATTGACAAGCGCCAGTTTGCCACCATTACCAACGGCAAAATCAAGGCTGTGGTAAACTTTGTCGGCATTATCAGTTTTTATAAGGACGGGGAACTTATTTTACGTGAATATTTCCGTATGTATGACGGCACCATTTCCAGGGAAAGCCGCTGCTTAAAGGTAATCAACCGTGAATGGAAGGGCGTTACCTGCGGCACCGAATACACCCTGAACGTGAAATTTGAAAGCAACAAGAAGGAAAAGATTTTCGGTATGGGTCAGTATCAGCAGCAGGATATGAACTTAAAGGGTTGTGTTTTAGAGCTGGCACAGCGCAACTCCCAGATTTCCGTACCCTTTGCCGTTTCTTCCTTAGGCTATGGTTTCCTTTGGAACAACCCGGCAGTCGGCCGCGTTACTTTCGGTAAAAACTACACCGAATGGATTGCCAACTCCACAAAGGAAATGGATTACTGGATTACCGCTGCCGACACCCCGAAGCAGATTTTGGCAAACTACACGGATGTGACCGGTCATGCCGACATGTTCCCGGAAGACCTGATGGGCTTATGGCAGTGCAAACTGCGTTACCGTACCCAGGACGAGGTACTGACCGTAGCACGCCAGTATCAGAAGGAAGGCATCCACATTGACCAGATTGTCATCGACTTTTTCCACTGGACTGTACAGGGCGACTGGAAATTCGACAAGACCTACTGGCCCGATCCCAAAGCAATGGTAGACGAACTGCATTCCATGGGCATCAAGGTTATCGTTTCCGTATGGCCTTCCGTTGACAGAAGAAGTGAAAACTTCTGGCCTATGCTGGAAAAGGGGCTTTTAATCCGCACCGAAAGGGGCGCCCTGCAGACCTACGATTACGAAGGCGACTGCGTGGAAATCGATGTATTCAACCCGGAAACCCGTAAATATGTATGGGAAGTATGCAAGAGAAATTATTATGATTTCGGCATCGATGCTTTCTGGCTGGACAACTCCGAACCCGACTACGGCGTATACGATTTCGACCACTACCGCTACTGCGACGGCCCTGCCATGTCCTTAAGCAACATGTACCCACAGCTTTACAGCCGCGTCTTCTATGATGAAATGAGCAAAGAAGGAAAGTCTGTTGTCAACCTGCTCCGTTGTGCATGGGCAGGCTCCCAGAAATACGGCAACGTAGTATGGTCCGGCGATGTGCCCAGTACCTTTGAAGCTTTTGAAGACCAGCTTCAGTGCGGCTTAAACATGGGACTTGCCGGTATTCCCTGGTGGACTACCGACGTTGGTGGCTTCATGACCGATGATGTAAATGACCCTGATTTCCGTCAGCTTCTCATCCGCTGGTACCAGTTCGCCGTATACTCAGCAGTTCTTCGTATGCATGGCGACAGAGGTCCCTACAACATTCCGCCTCTTGACACCAGAGATTTCGGCGGCGGCTATCTGCACACCGGCCAGCCCAATGAGCTCTGGAGCTACGGCGAAGACAATTACAAGATTATGAAGAGCTACTACGATATCCGTATTGCCATGCATGATTATATCAAGCATCTTTACGAAGAAGCACACACCAACGGTTCTCCTTTAATCCGTACCATGTTCTATGAGTTCCCCGCAGATGAAAAATGCTGGAACTTACAAGACCAGTACATGTTTGGTGAGAAGTATCTGGTAGCACCTATTCTCCACTTAAATCAGTTTGAACGTGAGGTTTACCTCCCCGAAGGCGACTGGAAGCTGACTTCCACCGGCGAAACCTACAGAGGCGGCCAGACCGTTACCGTGGATGCCCCCATTGAGTACATGCCGGTATTTGAAAGACTGTAAGAGGGTTTCATAAATGATTTATGGATATTCAGGCTAAAACCTGCAATGCCCGGCACCAAAAACGTGCCGGGCATTATTTTTTCTCCACGGCACGTAGTCTTTTTTCTCTTTTTACGTGCCGGACAACTTTTTTCCTCTACAGCACGTAATTTCTGTGCTCCTCTTACGTGCCGTACAGCCTTTTTCCTCTACAGCACGTAATTTTTCTGCTCCTCTTACGTGCCGTACAACTTTTTTCCTCTACAGCACGTAATTTTTCCGCTCTCCTTACGTGCTGTACGACTTTTTCTCTCCACAGCACGTAAACATGCATACATAAAAAGAGTCCTGCCGGATAATTTCAATTAGGATTGCCCGGACAAGGCTCTTTTTTCCTGCGATTAGCGCAGCTTATTCTTTATCTCATTGTCAATCTTTTCCACGAATTCGTCCAAAGGAAGTACGGTGGTATCGGCTTCGCCGTGCAGTCTGTAGGCAACGGTCTTGCTTTCCTGTTCCTTGAAGCCAAGTACGATTAAGTAAGGCACTTTTTCAACCTTACCTTCACGCATACGATAGCCAAGCTTCTCGGCTCTGTCATCCAGTTCTACTCTCACGTTTCTGTCTTCCAGTGCCTTGACAACTTCCTGTGCGTAAGCATTCAGGGTATCGTCATCGGACTTAACCGGCATAACTCTTACCTGAACGGGTGCTAACCAGGTAGGCAGGTTGCCCTTGGTTTCCTCCAGGATATATGCCATAAATCTGTCAAGGGAGCCTAAGATTGCTCTGTGCAGAACGACGGGAGTCTTCTTTTCGCCGTCCTTGTCAATGTAGGTCAGTTCAAATTTAGCAGGCAGACAGAAGTCGAGCTGGCAGGTGGAAAGGGTGTATTCATTACCAACGGCAGGCTTTACGTTTACGTCTAACTTCGGACCGTAGAAAGCAGCCTCGCCGATTTCTTCGGTATAAGGAATGCCTAAGTCGTTCATAACCTTACGAAGTGCGTTTTCTGCCTTATCCCACATCTCATCGTCATCATGATATTTTTCCTTGTTTGCCGGGTCTCTTAAGGAAAGAACGCAGCGGTAATCAGTGATGCCGAAATCCTTGTAGGTGCTGAAAATCAAATCTACAACCTTGGTAAATTCATCTTCAATCTGCTCCGGTGTTACAAACAGGTGGGCATCGTTCTGGCAGAAATGTCTGCCTCTTTCAATACCCTTCAAGGTACCGCTGGACTCATAACGGAAGTCATGGGCAATTTCACCGATACGGATGGGCAGGTCTTTATAGGAATGCATTCTGTGTGCATAAATCATCATATGATGAGGGCAGTTCATGGGTCTTAATACAAAGGATTCACCGTCCACTTCCATAGCCGGGAACATGTTTTCCTTGTAGTGATCCCAGTGACCGGAGGTCTTGTAAAGATTTACGGTGCCGACACAGGGAGTCATAACATGAAGATAACCTAACTTTCTTTCCTTGTCACGGATGTAGGTTTCCAGCTCCTGCCAGATGGTGTAGCCCTTCGGTAAAAACATGGGAAGACCGCGGCCTACCAGGTCGTCTACCATAAACAGGTTCATGTCCTTGCCAATCTTTCTGTGGTCTCTTTCCTTAGCTTCTTCGAGGAGCTTAATGTGCGCTTCCAGCTCTTCTGCAGTAGGGAAGCAGACACCGTAAATTCTCTGCAGCACCTTGTTCTTGGCATCGCCCTTCCAGTAAGCACCGGAATGTCTGATGAGTTTGAAGTTGCGGCAAAGCTTTACATTATCTACATGAGGTCCGCGGCAGAGGTCGGTAAAATCGCCCTGCTCATAGCAGGTGATGTGACCGTCTTCCAGACCGTCGATTAAGTCTAACTTGTACTCGTCATCCTTAAACATTTCCTTCGCTTCTTCCTTGGAAATCTCCTTGCGGATAATCTTTTTGCCGGTCTTGGCAACCTTCTTCATTTCCTGCTCAATTCTGGGAATATCTTCGTCACGGATAACGTCATCGCCCAGGTCTACATCATAGTAGAAGCCTTCTGCTACAACGGGGCCTACCCAGAATTTTGCCTGAGGATACAGATGCTTGATTGCCTGTGCCATTAAGTGGGCGCAGGAATGGTTTAAGGTTGCAAGCTGTTCGTCTTCTTTAAAGTTTACCATTGTTTTTTCTCCTTTTTTTCGGGAAGCCGGTGACATACTTCAAAAACTATACAGAATAAAATTATGCCGGATAATTTTCAAAATAAAAAGCACCCCTGGGTATTGCTACCTAAGGGTGCATTATGCACGGTTCCACCTTGATTTTCACTCTTTGCCTGTAACGCGGCTATACGGTAACGCTTACGACTGCTCTCCTGATGCATACACCTGCTCATGCAGGTTTCGCATGCTTACGGTGTCTGCTCACGGCTATGCAGCTCTCGCGTACAGCTTCGGAATGGTTTTCCTGTATCTTCTCCAAAGCCGTTTCCACCTTTGCGGCTCTCTCTGTGTGGCACCGGGTACAGTACTCTTTCCTTCATTGCTTTTCTCATATGGCTTATTGTACCACGCACTTATTTTTTTAACAACTGCTTTTACAGAATTTTTGCTTCTATTTTTTATTTCTTTTTTAACTCTGCACACCGGATGCGGCAGCCGCCTTCATGTTTTTACGCTTTATGCCTGCGTTTCTTCTTTCTTTTCCAGAATCTTCATGAACTCGTCGCCGGTAATGGTTTCTTTTTCATAAAGGTACTGGGCAAGCTCGTCCAGCTTCTTACGGTTTGCTTTTAAGATGCCGATGGCTTTTTCATGCTGCTGCTTTACCAGTTCCACAACCTTCTTGTCGATTTCCTTCTGGGTATCGGCGGAACAGGAAAGGGAAGTGTCGCCGCCAAGGTACTGGTTCGTCACGGTTTCCATGGCTACCATGTCAAAGTCTTCACACATGCCGTAACGGGTAATCATGGCGCGGGCTAACTTGGTTGCCTGCTCAATATCGTTGGAAGCACCGGTGGTAATCTCGTTAAAAATAACCTCCTCCGCGGCACGTCCGCCGGTAAGGGTGGCAATCTTATTTTCCAGTTCTACCTTGGTCATCAGATTCTTATCCTGCTGCTCCACCTGCATGGTGTAGCCGAGAGCGCCGGAGGTACGGGGAATAATGGTAATCTTCTGCACCGGAGCGGAATGGGTCTGCAGGGCAGCCACCAGGGCATGTCCGATTTCATGGTAGGAAACCACTAATTTTTCATGGTTAGACAGTACGGCATTCCGTTTCTGGTAACCGGCAATAACCACCTCGATGCTTTCTTCCAAATCAGCCTCTGTCACAATGGTACGTCCGTTTCTCACGGCACGGAGAGCTGCTTCGTTAATGATGTTGGCAAGCTCTGCACCGGAGGCACCGGATGCCATTCTGGCAATGGTGTGGAAATCCACATCTTCGCCCACTTTAATCTTTCTGGCATGAACTTTGAGAATGGCTTCCCTGCCGGCTAAATCGGGCAGTTCCACAGGCACTCGTCTGTCGAAACGTCCCGGACGGGCCAGCGCCGGGTCAAGGGACTCGGGACGGTTGGTTGCAGCTAAAATAATAACGCCGTTGTTGCCTTCAAAGCCGTCCATTTCGGTAAGAAGCTGGTTTAAGGTCTGCTCTCTTTCGTCGTTGCCGCCAATCTGGCCGTCACGCTTTTTACCGATGGCATCAATTTCATCAATGAATACGATACAGGGAGCTTTTTCCTTTGCCTGGCTGAACAAATCACGCACCTTGGCAGCGCCCATACCGACAAACATTTCCACAAATTCCGAACCGGACATGGAGAAGAACGGGACTCCCGCTTCACCGGCTACTGCTTTCGCCAGCATGGTTTTACCGGTTCCGGGAGGGCCTACAAGCAGAATACCTTTCGGCATGGAAGCACCGGCTTCCGTGTATTTCTTCGTGTTGTGCAGATAGTCTACGATTTCCTTTAAGTTATCCTTGGCTTCGTCCTCGCCTGCCACATCGTCAAAGTGGATGCCTTCCGTGGACTGCACATAAACCTTGGCGTTGCTCTTGCCCATACCGAAGGACATGGCGTTTTTGCCGCCTGCATGCTCGATAAGCTTTCGTCCCATAATCTGTCCGATGATAATAAACACAATAATGGGCAGAAATACAGTCAGTAAGCCGCTTAAAAGGGGCGAAGTTTTCTTTTCAATGTTTTTGGAGAAAGTAGCTCCCGCCTCATAGAGCCTTTCCGTCAAGTTCGGGTCGTCCATGGTACCCGTCTTGTAAATCTGGGTTTCCGCCTTGTCCGTAAACAAAATCTGGGAATCGGAAATTTCCACTTCCCCGATGTTTTTATCCTCCGTCATGTTCATAAAGGTGCCGTAATCGACTTCCTTTACACGGTTTTCCATGATCATGGGAGTAACAAACATATTGAACAGGAAAAGTATCAATAAAACAATTCCGTAATAGTAAAGTAACGGTTTCTTGGGTGATTTGACTTCTTTCATGTCATTTCCTCTCTTTTCACATTTCTGTTCTCTATACTATAACACATACCATACGGAATAACGATTAAAAAAGTATAAAATAAATTTAAAAGTTTGCAAAAAACAGGGCTGAGAAAACTCAACCCTGCTTATATTTGCAGCCATTATTACTTAGACTTCGGTTTCACAATAACCTTATAAGTCGCCTTTGCGGAACTGCCGTCAATACAGGAAACGGTTACCGTATAGGTACCCACCTTATTTCCGGCAAAGGTGATGTACGGATATCCGTTGGAAACCGTATATCCGACTGTAAGTCCCTCTTTGTTACTCTTGACATCTACCGCATAGCTGCAGGTACCATAGGATGTACCTGTTTCATAAAGCCGCCCACTGCCAACTTCTCCTACTTCCAGCGAATAGGCTCTGGCATATCCTACTTTGATTTTTTTTACCTTATCACAGGACACCACCACATAG
>OHHT01000633.1_pt1 | contig 11976 bp, 11 predicted proteins | sample 1568061 | NCBI WGS metagenome assembly OHHT01 (sample SAMEA3879550, study PRJEB24766) | human gut metagenome | biome: human-associated habitat; feature: feces | place: USA | collected 1985/1987 | reverse complement strand
CGCAGACCTGCACACGCATACGGTCGCTTCAACTCACGGATTTTCGACCATAAAGGAAATAGTGGACGTTGCCGCACAGAAAGGACTTTCCGCTGTCGCAATAACCGACCATACACCTGCATCAACGGACGGCCCTCACGTCTGGCACTTCCACAATCTCCACAAGGCGATACCGAGAGAAATAAACGGAGTAAAGATCATATACGGCGCAGAATCGAGTATAATTGATTATGAGGGCAGTCTTGATTTTCCGCATGAGGAATGTGCAGCCCTCGACTGGATAATCGCATCCTTCCATAAGGATATGCTGAAGCCTGCAAGCTTTGAGGAGCATACGAATATGTATTTAAAGCTTGCCGAGAATGACGATATCGATGTTATCGGACACTGCGCAACGGTCGTTTGTCCGTTCGACTATGAAAAATGCCTGAAAAAATTCAAGGAATGCGGTCGGCTCGTCGAGATAAACGAAAGCACTATCCTCTGGAAAAACACCCGTGAAAACTACCGTGAGATCATCCGAATATGCAAGAAATATGAGATACCCGTTGTCATAAACACGGACGCACATTTCTGCACGATCGTCGGCGATGTAACGCAGTCGCTTGCACTTGCGGAGGAGATCGGTCTTCCCGAAAAGCTTGTCGTAAACGCCGACTGGGACAGACTTTATGCTTATATCCAGAGCAGACACGGAAAAATTTTCGGCTGATCAAAGCAAAAATACCTTTTTATCTATGGGGTAAAATTTATGAATGACAACCTGAAGCTTCTTATCGATGAAGCAGAAAAAGCAGGCTGCAAGGTGGAATTAAAGCCTTTGCTGAAAGACTACACGACCTTTCGCATAGGCGGCGAAGCTGCTGCACTTTTTGAACTCGATTCGGTTCAGAAATGTCAGCGGCTTATTCCGTTTGCAGCGAAAAACAATATACCGTATTTTATCCTCGGCAGAGGCTCAAACGTCCTCGCCGATGACAGAAAAACGGACTTGGCGATTTTCCGCATCAACGGCTCTGCACCCGAGATGATCGGTGAAGATACGATACGATGTTTCGCAGGAGTTCCGCTCGTGAAGCTTTGCGGCTTTTCACTTGAAAATGAACTTGGCGGGCTGGAATTTACCTACGGTATCCCCGGCAGCGTCGGCGGAGCTGTATATATGAACGCAGGAGCTTACGGCGGCGAGATGAAAGATGTTCTCGTTTCGGTAACTGCACTTGACATAAACGGAAATATTCACGAATATTCCGCAGACGAGCTGGAAATGTCCTACCGCCACAGCCGTTTTACGGACAGCGGCGAGGTCATTCTTTCGGCTGAGTTCAGGCTGAAAAAAGCCGATAAAGACAGCATAAAAGCAAGAATGAGCGAGCTTATGGAAAAACGCCGCTCAAAGCAGCCGCTTGAATTTCCGAGTGCAGGCAGCACGTTCAAGCGTCCCGAGGGAGCTTATGCCGCACAGCTTATCGAAGAATGTGGACTAAAAGGCTTCACGGTCGGAAATGCGCAGGTCAGCGAAAAGCACAGCGGCTTTGTCATCAACCGAGGCGGAGCAAGCTTTGACGATGTAATGGCTGTTATTGCGGCGGTAAAACGCACCGTTGCCGAAAAAACGGGCTATAAGCTTGAATGTGAACCTATCATAATTTCGGAGAGGGAGGAACACGGAAAATGAAATTTCTCATAGTAACGGGACTTTCGGGTTCGGGAAAATCGGGCGTTATAAACGTCCTCGAGGACATCGGATATTACTGCATCGACAATATTCCTCCGCAGCTTATCCCGAAGTTTGCCGAGATATGCATAAAATCGGATAAGATCATCCACAATGTCGCTATCGTCACCGATATCCGAGGAGGGGAGCTTTTCCTTGAGCTTGACGAGGGCATTGCTTACTTCAAGGAAAACGGGCTGGACTACAAGATACTTTTCCTCGACGCTACCGATGATGTTCTTATAAGAAGATACAAGGAAACACGCCGCAGACACCCTCTTGACGAGCAGACTCACGGCAATCTGCTCCGTGCTATCACGACCGAGCGTCAGATGCTTATGTCGGTGCGTGAAAATGCCGATTACTACATAGACACCTCCGATCTTTCGATGTCGCAGCTCAAAGAAACGCTCTACACGCTTTTCCTCGACAATCCGAACGATTCAATGGTGGTCAAAGTAATGTCGTTCGGCACGAAATTCGGCTGCGCAAGAGAGGCTGACCTCGTTTTTGACGTTCGCTGCCTGCCGAATCCTTTCTATATCCCCGAGCTTAAGGAGCATACGGGGCTTGAAGAGTGCGTGAGCGGCTATGTTATGCAGTTCGACCAGTCAAAGGAGCTGCTGAAAAAGCTCACCGACCTTATCGATTTCCTCATTCCGCTTTATCACCGTGAGGGAAAGAGCCAGCTTGTCATTGCGTTCGGCTGCACGGGCGGAAAGCACCGCAGCGTGACCTTTGCCGAGGCTATTTTCAAGCATTTGCAGGATAAGGGCGTTCGCAGCCGGATATGCCACCGAGATATAAACAAAAAGTAAGGGAATACCTATGTCGTTTTCATATTCCGTTAAAAAAGAATTGTGCGGTCTTATGACCGACCGTGACAGAAAGTTCGCCTGCCTTTACGGTATGCTGCTTTTCTGCAAAAATTTTGATGCAGACAGTATCGTTTTCCAGACGGAGAACGATATGGTCTGCAATTTGTTCTGCGAGCTTGCGGACGATGTGCTTGAACGTCACAAGGTCGTGACGGTTTCGAGCAATGAGAAGAAAAACAACACGGTTCTGTACACTCTGAGCATTGAAAAGCTTGAAGACCGTGAGGAAATAATCTACCGCTTTCATATTTCGAGCCGCAGTCTTATCCATCGGATACAGCGTGAAAATATCAACAATAATGACATTTTCGCCTTTGTCGCAGGCGCATTTTTATCCTGCGGAAGTATTTCCGAGCCGCTCAAAGATTACCACCTTGAATTTTCCGTGCCGTATTATAACCTTATGCTCGATCTGACAGAGCTTCTCGGCGAAATAGGCTTCAACGTAAAATCGACCGAGCGAAAGGGCAACCACGTTATCTATATGAAGGACAGCGAGGTCATTGAGGATCTTATAACCTTTATGGGCGCAACGATGTCCTCGATAGAGCTTATGAACGTGAAAATTCTCAAGGACGTCCGCAACAAGGCGAACCGAATTGCCAACTGCGATGCGGCGAACATTGACCGAACGCTCAAAGCCTCCGACAAGCAGATAGCTGACATTGAGTACATTGTTGACAAGATCGGTATGGAAAATATGCCGCCCGACCTTGCCGAGATCGCCGAAGTTCGGCTCGAATTTCCCGAAATGTCGCTCAAAGAGCTTGGCGAGGAGCTGGAAAAGCCGCTCGGACGTTCGGGCGTGAACCACCGCTTAAAGCGAATTTCCGCACTTGCCGAACAGCTTCGTGAGGAATACAACGAAACGGAAACAGAAGAATAAGCTATGGATAATTTTATAAATCTTCATCTTCACAGCGAATACAGCCTGCTTGACGGTGCTTGCCGCATAAAAGACCTTGTCGCAAGGGCAAAATCACTCGGGCAGAACGCTGTCGCTGTCACCGACCACGGCAATTTATATGCTGCGGTCGAATTTTATAAAGAGGCAAAGGCGCAGGGGATAAAGCCTGTTATCGGCTGCGAAGTCTATGTTGCACCACGAACACGCTTTGACAAAATTTCGGGCATGGACGGAAAGCCTTATCACCTTGTACTGCTCTGCGAAAACAACGAGGGTTATCATAACCTTGTAAAGCTTGTTTCGATAGGCTATACCGAGGGATTTTACAACAAGCCGAGAGTAGATATCGAAGTTCTGCAAAAATACAGCAAGGGATTGATCGCACTTTCGGGTTGTATCGCAGGAGAGCTGCCCCGTCTGCTTGCCAACGGCGAATATGATAAGGCAAAGGAAACTGCACTTTTGTACCGTGATATTTTCGGCGAGGGCAATTATTACATCGAGATACAGAACCACGGGATCCGTGAGGAGATGTCCGTCCTGCCGCTTCTGTTCAGGCTTTCCGCCGAAACGGGGATACCGCTCTGCGCAACCAACGATGCGCACTATATAACCAAAGCCGATGCGAAAGTCCAGCGTGTGCTTATCGCAATTCAGACGAACACGCCGCTCAGTCAGCCTACTCCCCTCGCCTTCCCGACCGCTGAATTTTATATGAAAACCTATGCCGAGATGGAGAAGCTTTTCCCCAATCATATCGATGCGATAGAGAATACCGTGAAGATCGCCGAGCGATGCAATGTTGAATTTGAGTTCGGCAAGATAAAGCTTCCCCGTTATGAAGCTGAGGGCGTTGCCGACAACAAGGCTTATTTCGTCCGGCTTTGCAGGGACGGCTTGAAAAAGCGCTACGGCGAAATTCCCCCGAAAGCTTACGAAGAACGCCTTGAATATGAGCTTGACGTTATAATCAAGATGGGTTATACCGATTACTACCTTATCGTTTGGGATTTTGTCAACTATGCAAAAACTCACGATATCCCCGTAGGTCCGGGACGAGGCTCGGGCGCAGGAAGCATTGCGGCTTACTGCATCGGCATAACGAACATCGACCCGATGAAGTACAACCTGCTCTTTGAGCGTTTTCTCAACCCCGAGCGTGTTTCAATGCCCGACTTTGATATCGACTTCTGCTATGAAAAACGCCAGCTTGTCATTGATTATGTCGTGCGGAAGTACGGAAGTGACCGTGTTGCGCAGATAATAACGTTCGGAACAATGGCGGCAAAGGCGGCTATCCGTGATGTCGGACGGGTCATGGAAATGTCCTATCAGAAAACGGACGAGGTCGCAAAGCTTATCCCGTTTGAGCTTCACACAACGCTTGACCGTGCGCTCGAAAACAGCCCCGAGCTGAAAAAGCTTTATATGTCCGACAGCGATGTTCACGAGCTTATCGACACGGCTAAAAAGATAGAGGGTATGCCCCGTCACGCTTCGACCCATGCGGCAGGCGTTGTTATCTCCGATGCGCCCGTGAGCGATCATGTCCCCGTGCAGAAAAACGACGGCTCAATAGTAACGCAGTACCCGATGAATATCCTCGAAAGCCTCGGCTTGCTGAAAATGGATTTCCTCGCCCTGCGAAACCTCACAGTCATTGACGGAACGGTCAAGGACATTCGCCGAGCAGAACCGAATTTTGATATTGATAAAATTCCGCTCGATGACGAAGCGGTCTTTGCGATGCTTTCCGCAGGCGAATCGGACGCCGTTTTCCAGTTTGAAAGCGCAGGAATGAAGCAGGTTCTTGAACGGCTCAGACCCGAGTCGATAGAGGACCTCATTGCAGTGCTTTCGCTCTACCGCCCCGGCCCTATGGACAGTATCCCACGCTATATCGAGAACAAGCGTCACCCCGAAAAGATAACCTACAAACACCCCCTGCTCGAAGATATCCTGAACGTCACCTACGGCTGTATCGTTTATCAGGAGCAGGTAATGCAGATATGCCGAAAGCTCGCAGGCTATTCCTACGGCAGAGCAGACCTTGTGCGCAGGGCAATGGCTAAGAAAAAGGCTGACGTTATGGAAAAGGAGCGAAGTGTTTTCATCGACGGCGCAGTGAAGAACGGAGTTTCTGCCGAAACCGCCGAGGATATTTTCAACGAGATGTCCGGCTTCGCTTCGTATGCGTTCAATAAATCCCACGCCGCCGCTTATGCCCACGTTGCGTATCAGACGGCTTACCTCAAATGCCACTATTATAAAAAGTATATGGCACAGGTCATGACGAACGAGTTTGCTTCACAGGGAAAGCTTATTGACGATATCGCACTCTGCGAAAAGAACGGCGTGAAAATACTCTGCCCCGATATCAACAGAAGCGGCGCAGGCTTTACAGCAGATGAGAACGGTATCCGTTTCGGTCTGCTCGCAGTGAGAAACCTCGGCAGAACAGCTATCGACAATATCATTGAGGAGCGCAGAAAAGGCGGGACATTCCGTTCGCTCGATGAATTCTGCCGAAGAATGAGCGGAAAGGACGTAAACCGAAAGGCGGTAGAAAGCCTTATAAAATGCGGCGCGTTCGACAGCTTCGCACTCAACCGCCGCGAGATGATGGAGAACTACGACCGAATTTTCATCGCCCTCCAGACAGATGTGCGGAATAATATCGAGGGGCAGATGAGCTTTTTCGATTCGGTCGGCGGCGACGATGCACCGTCAATGATAGATAACCTCCACCGAACGGAGGAATATCCGCTGAAAACGCTGTTAATGTACGAAAAAGAGGCAGTCGGAATGTATATCTCGGGTCACCCTCTCGATGAGTTCAGGTTTATTTCCGCCGCTGCAAAGCATAACACAATACACAGCTTCTTCTCGGAAGATCACCCGAAAGACGGCGCACCCGTGCAGCTGATATGTATGATAACCTCGGTCAAACAGCACAACACAAAAAAAGGCGCACAAATGGCGTTCTCGACTGTCGAGGACAACGGCGGCGAGTGCGAGGTCATCTTCTTCCCCGAGGTATATGCTCAAAGCGTGCAGCTTATCCGTGCCGACAACATAGTTTTCCTCAAAGGAAAGCTCTCGTATAAGGACGATGAGCCGAAAATACTTGCCGAAATGGTCATTCCCGCCGCACAGTATGCTGAATTAGCCGCCAAAAGCAGCCTTTTTATCCGCTGTATGAGTACGGATAAGGAAAAGATAACCCGAGCAGCCGAGCTTTGCCGAAATTATAAGGGCAGCGGCAAGCTTAACTTTTATTTTGAGGATATGAAAAAATACGTCCGCCCGAAGTCAGCCGACGGCGTGAATGTTACCGAGGAACTGCTTGAAAAGCTTGCGGAAACGGTCGGGGCGGCGAATGTTGCGATAAAATTTTAATGCGTAATTCATAATTTTTGCAAAGCTGACATTTGTTAAGCGTTGCGAAGCCAAACAGCTGGTCATGCTAAATTTAGCACGCTGAGCACAGCTCGTCAGGTGTCCAGAGGGCGGAAGCCCTTTGGTCGCTTCCGCAGAAGCGAAACTCCTTAAACTATGGCTAAATGCTTTGCTGCAACAGAACATTATCTAACGGCAAAAAATGGCGCAATTCACACGAAAAAGACAAAGCAAAAATTATCAATTATCAATTGTCAATTATCAATTAAAAACTGTTATGGGGGTGAGAATGTTGGATATCCAAAAGATCAGCAGCTTGGTGTTAAATAAACTCTATTCCGTCGGCTGGACTGCAAACCGTCATACGGACAGTGCGCAAAGGTCTATCGACGAGATGATACAGCATGAAGGCTACGCCTTTTTCGGGTACGCTTATGAAGTAATAACCGCTCTGGACGGTATTTCTTTCGGCTTTGCAAAAGAAGAATTAACGGAATACAGCTTGACAGCTTGCTATGGAGAAATAGAATTTTCTGTATCCGAATACGGCGTTGAAATTTATGACCCGACCGAGCTCAAAGCCGAATATTCCGAAAATGTTGTGCCGTTCGGTGCAATCAACGGACAAATAATTTTATTGGTGGGCGAAAGTCAGCGTATCTATGCCGATATGGGAAAAGCAGGGCATGAGATCGTCGGCGAAAATATTGAGGACTTTTTAAACAGATGCGTGCGGTAAAGGTCGGGAATGAGTGGCAATTTGATCTGCATTTTTTTGTCCATTTGTTTGACATCACGAATATAATATGTTAAAATAAAATCAGCAGATAATTCAATATAAACCTGACGGCGATCTGCTGTCTGTCGACGTTTCACACATACTCGGAAAGGAGCAGAAGTATGATCATTACAGGTATCACGGCTTTATTGTTCGGCATTATTATGGCTGTTCCGGCGGTTTTGTTTCTGAACGGAAAATGCGTTGAGCTTATCGCTGGCTACAATGCTATGACCGAGGAAGAAAAGAAAAGCTCTGCCCCGACCATCGCCCGTATGAACGGCAGGACGCTTATTGCGGTGGCTGTTCTTACACTGATCTATGCGGCGGTCTCCGTTATTTCCGCATTTGAGATACTTTCGGCGGCGGTGTTTATTGCTGCCACTGTGATCTGCTGCGCTCTGTTTATCCTGACAGTAACGGTGAGCGTTATCAGATATATGAAAAAATAATATTTTAATTCGGAGAACCCAAGATGAAAAAATATATTTTTGCTCTCCCGTCCGAAAAGGCAGAAAAGCGTCTTTACCGTTCGGACGAAGCGGAGCTGGAGACGAGCTTTCCAATTCTTCTCCCGATAAGCCGGACGGCGCAGTGCGATGAGCTTATAAATATCACGCTGCTGATATCGGAAAATTCGCCCGTTTCGAGCGGAAATTTCCTGCGGCTGATGACCGAGCTTAAAGAGCTTGCGGTGAAAACAGGCTTCCGATACGACCTTACGGAAATACGCATCGCAGGAGAGGAAACTCCCGAAAAGCAGAAGCGTGTTTTTGAGTCGCTCATCGAAACGCTCGGTGACGGCGAAAGCATTTATGCCGACATAACGTTCGGACACAGGGCGACTCCGCTCATAATTTTCACAGCTTTAAGCTTTTGCTACAAGCTCTGCAAGGACACGGAGGTAAGCTCGGTCTTTTACGCAGACTGCGGCGTTCTGCACGATATCTCAACGCTTTTTTATATGGAATCGGTCATTCACAGTGTTTCGCAGTCCGTTCCCGATGACCCTTTGCCGATAATAAAGCGCATACTTAATATGTAAGGGGTAAAATTTTATGAAAAAGCTTTTTTCGGTGATACTTGCGCTTACTGCTTTTGTGATGATAGGTTCAGTCTCAGCCTTTGCGAAAAAGGAGATCAAACCCGTTTACGCTTCTGACCTTGAATTTGGCAGCTTCAATATAGATGTCGCTGTCAGCAACTCGGAGCTTAACGCCGAAAGCTGCATACTGACTGTTTCGGGCGACACGATGACGGCGAAAATGACGCTCGCAGGCAATGATGTCACGGCCATTTATTTCGGCTCTGCCGCTGATGCAGGACGTGCGGAGGACAGCCGTTCGGTGAGCGGAGCTGTCTATCCCGACAAGGACGAAAACGGCAGGAACGTATTTGTTTTCAGGGTGGAAATGCTCGACAAAAAGATACCCTGCGCCGCTTACAGCGAATCAAAGGGCAGCTGGACGGACAGAGATATCATGTTCAGATCAAAGAGCCTGCCGAGTGAAGCTCTCCGCATAATGCACACTCAGGACACGGCGAATGTTGTTATCCCGATAATAATAGTGATCGCTGCGGCAGGCGGAACATTCGTGATCATAAGCATAAACAGGAAGAATAAACGAAACGATCGGAGCGAGGAAGAATGATATTTTCAGCGGGTACGATAGCGGCTTTTCTTATCGGAGGAATACTGGCAATACTTATCCCTATAGCTGCACTGATAATTTTTAAGCTGAAAAACAAAGACGTAAAGCTCCGCTATTTCTTCATCGGTGCGGCGACATTCGTTGTCTTTGCGCTGATACTGGAGCAGATACTTCATTACTTTATGCTGTCAACGATACAGAACAGCGGCATTGTTTTCTATACGCTTTATGGTGCGCTCTGTGCAGGGATCTTTGAGGAAACGGGACGTTTTCTCGCTTTTAAGCTTTTCTGCAAAAATGAGAATGACCCCCGTGCTTCGATAATGTACGGTCTCGGACACGGCGGCGTTGAAGCGATAGTCCTTGTCGGCATAACGCTCATATCCTATGCAGTGACGGCGGCGACGGTAAATGCACTCGGAACGGAAGTGCTGTTCGGTGCGCTCCCCGATGAACAGCGTTTGGTGGCTGAGGCGCAGCTGACCGCTCTCACAGACTATGATATGGTTTCAACGTTTGTGAGCCTTGGTGAAAGAATACTTGCGATAGTTCTTCACACCTCGCTATCCGTCATTGTTTTCGCAAGCCTAAAAATGAAAGGCAAGCTTTGGCTTTACCCTGCCGCAATAGTGCTTCATGCGATCTTCGATGTTCCAGCGGCACTCTATCAGCGAGGTGTTATAACAAGCATCGGTATGACCGAGATGCTTCTTCTTGCGGCGGATATCGTTCTCGTTTTTGTTACGGTGAAAATCTACAGGGCAATGAAAGCCGAGCTTGCAAAGCGTTCGGAGCAGGTCACGGAGGCTGAACCTCCTGCCGAAGAACCCGAGAAAGTAAATTCTGCGTCAGAAACAGAATAAAGTTAAGCAGTCTGAACAATTATTCAGGCTGCTTTTTGTGTATAATAATAAAGGCTTGTGGAAAGTGACTACCAATGTATAAAAAAGTGATTAACTTTTTATATTTTTTTTGAAAAAAGCAAGACAAACGCAGCTTTTTGTGTTATAATTATAGGGAACATATAAATTTGCAACAGCCGGCTCTTATGTCGGACTGTTCGGAAAGGAAAAACGGCTCATGCTACATGAAAAGTCATGCGGTGCGATAGTTTACCGCAAGTACCACGGCAACCTTGAGATACTGCTGATAAAGCACGTCAACAGCGGCCATTGGTCGTTCCCGAAAGGTCATGTCGAAGCCGGCGAGACCGAAGTTGAGACCGCTCTTCGTGAGATAAAAGAGGAAACGGGGATAGATGTTATCATCGACCCGACCTTCCGTGAAACGGTCACCTACAATCCCCGAAAGGATTCGCAAAAGGTCGTTGTCTATTTTATTGCGAAGGCGAAAAACTTCGATTATGTAAGGCAGGAATCGGAGATCGCAGAGATCAAATGGGTCGATGCAGGCTGTGCGGATTCAGTCCTGACCTACGAAAACGATAAGTGCATCGTCAACAAAGCACGAAAGGTCATAAAGGGCAGCGCAGACTGACCTCTATGAACGAAGCTCCGCCGAACAACGGAGAAATACCGATTGGAACGATATGGTCGGTGTTTTTGCGGTGTTCGGCGGCTTGCATATATTGTAATATTTTTACAGAAAGAGAGTAATACCTTGAATATTCGTTCCGAAGTTGTAAGATCGGCGCTTGTGGGAGAGTTTCTCCCGAGCGCAATAAGAAAAATGTCGGCACTCGAAGTCGGAAGCTTCACTATCCATGTCAACACCCTGCCGTCAGCGTTTGATGGGCTGAAAATAGCGCAGCTTTCCGACCTCCACAACAAAAAATACGGTGAAAACGGATGCGAGCTGTTCGGGCTTATCGACAAGCAGAACCCCGATATCGTTGTTATGACGGGCGATATGATAAGCCACAGCGCCGTCAACCGTGAGGATTTTATCGGTCTTGCAAGGTCGCTTGCGGAGAAATATCCGACCTTTTACGTCAACGGAAATCACGAATTTTCCGATATGTCGGACGAACTTTTCGCCGAGACCGCCGAGCAGATGAAAGCCGCAGGTGCGGTCTGCCTTGACAACGCCGAGTATACTATTTACAAAGACGGTCAAAAGCTCAACCTTTGCGGAGTTTCCTACGAGGCAAGGTTTTACCGAGGCGTGCGGGAGTACAAGCGCAAATGGGAGCATTTCACGCTTGACGAAATGGAGCGGCTCTGCGGAAAGAAGCCCGATGGCTTCACGATACTCCTTGCGCACAATCCGCTCGATTTTGCGATCTATGCCGAGTGGGGCGCAGACGTGACGTTCGGCGGACATATCCACGGCGGCTCGGTGCGCCTGCCGATAGTCGGAGGACTTTTCTCACCCGAGCTTAAACCAAGACCGAAGTATTCCGAGGGCATCTATCGGCTCGGCGACAAGCGAATGGCAGTCAGCCGAGGTCTCGGCAGGATACGCCTTTTCAATCCACCCGAATTGCTTGTAGCTACGCTTTCGGAGAAATGATAAAATATTGATTTTGAAAAAATATATCTAAAATTACCGTTAAAATGCATACCTTGCTATTTACTTTTATTTGCTTATCGCATATAATATAAGTGACAAATAAAATGTTTGTCAGCAGGTAACCTGAGTATCTGCTCATAGTGATGATCTGTAATGAAGTTTCAAGATGCTGT
>OHHT01000628.1_pt1 | contig 12037 bp, 9 predicted proteins | sample 1568061 | NCBI WGS metagenome assembly OHHT01 (sample SAMEA3879550, study PRJEB24766) | human gut metagenome | biome: human-associated habitat; feature: feces | place: USA | collected 1985/1987 | reverse complement strand
AGACTGGAGGCACCTTACGTACCGGTGAACCTGAAGGAATACAAGGATATTTATGTCTATTGCGATTCCGACCCCATCGGGTATTATCTGAATCAGAATCATATCCGTTATCATGCAGTGGAGGACGGTCTGAACTGTCTGAAGAATTTCGATGCCGCCCGGTATGACAACAGAGGCCATTTTAAGCTCAAGGCCTTTTTATCCAGGTATCTGAATCTGATCTTTGTACAGAACGGGTACGGAAAATACTGCATGGATATGGAGGTAAATGATATCTCGGCAATTCATTATCCCTGTCCAAGATACATTGAACAGCCGAGGAAAGAGCTGGTGGACCGCCTGACGGAGGCGGACAAGCAGCTGATCCTTCAGGCGTTTGTGAAAAATAAGGAAGAGCTGGAGCACCAGATTGCTGAAAGCAACAAGGTAGGGGATAAAATACTGATCCTTACGGATCCTCTGTGTACTTTGGATGTCAGAGAGAAGATATTCCGGGACGTTATCAAAATGTACGAAAAAGAGGGAAGTATTTTTATTAAACCGCATCCCAGAGATGAACTGGATTACCGGAAATTGTTCCCGGAGTATCCGCAGTTCGATGCTACCGTGCCTATGGAAATGTTGAATTTTTTCCCGGGACTGAGGTTTAAAAAAGTAGTGGGAGTGCTGACGGAAGTGAAGGGGCTGCCCTTCGCAGAGGAAGCGGTGCGTCTGGGACCGGATTTCATGGATAAATACGAGGACCCGCTCATTCACAGACAGAATGAACAGATTTAAGAACCCGTTCATTTGCAGACAAAAGGAACAGATTAAAGGATTTGTTTATCTACAGACGGAATGAATAGATTGAAGGACGGAGCAAAAGACAGACATGATTAAGATATTTAAGAAGCTGAACATTTTATTGGACAAAAAGCAGAAGGTTACCATGTTCTTTTTAGTCATCATGATGGTAATCGGCGCGGGGCTGCAGGTAGCCGGCGTGGGCATGATTGTGCCGGTGGTAAGCATCGTCATGGACCGGAATTCCATAGAGAATAACGCTTTGGTAAGCTCGTTGTACCATGTCCTGGGCGGGGGCGATACCATGCGGTTTTCGGTGATTGTCATGTGTTCCCTGATTGGCATTTTTGTGATTAAGAATGTATTTTTGTATTTCCAGTTAAAATGCACCTATGCTTTTGTATACAAGAACCAGTTCCGTACCTCTGAGCGCATGATGAAGAATTATCTGCGGAGGAACTATGAGTTTTACTTAAATGCCGATACTTCTGTGGTACAGAGAAGCATTACTTCCGATGTCAACAACATGTATGCGCTGATTTTGGCGCTGCTGCAGCTTTTGTCCGACGGCATTATCTTTGTATTCTTAGTTATTTACTGTCTGGCGCAGGATGCTGCCATGACGTTCCTCATTGCCGGCGTGCTTCTGGTACTGCTCTGGATCATCAAGAAAATATTAAAGCCCGTGATGCACAAGGCGGGCGAGGACAACCAGAACTACTACAGCGGTCTGTTCAAGTGGATTTTACAGACGGTGCAGGGCATTAAGGAAGTGAAGATTGCGGGCAAGGAGCAGTATTTTGTTTCCGAATATGTGAAGTGCGGACAGGGCTATGTGGATGCGGTGCAGAAATACAGCCTGTATAACAACATCCCCAAGTTAGTGATTGAAACCGTCTGCGTTATGTGCATGATCGGTTATATCTTAGCCATGATGCTGCGCGGTGTGCCCTCCAGTGATATGATGCAGACCCTGACCACCTTTGCGGCAGCAGCCCTGGTACTTTTACCCTGTGTGAACCGCATCAACAACCAGATTAACTCCATGGCATATTTCGAGCCCTTCTTTATGGGTGTCAGCGACAATCTGCAGGACGAAATTGCCAGTGAAAAGACGGACATGTCCTTTGCCGATGAAGCGTCCGAGAAGCTTCCCGTGAAGGATGCCATTACCCTGTCCCATATCACCTACGCGTACCCGAACACGGAAAAATACATTTTTAAGGATGCGTTTATGAAAATTCCCATCGGCGCGGCAGTGGGCATTGTAGGTACTTCCGGCGCCGGAAAAACTACGGTGGTGGATATTTTACTGGGACTTCTGCAGCCCTCCGAAGGCCATGTATATGCGGACAAAACGGATATTCAGGACGAATACCGGGCATGGCTGAAAAATATCGGTTATATTCCCCAGATGATTTTCATGCTGGACGATACCATCCGCCGGAATGTGGCATTCGGTGTGGCGGAGGATAAAATTGACGAAGAAAGAGTCTGGGAGGTCTTAAAGGAAGCCCAGCTGGATGAATTTGTAAGAAGCCTGCCGGAAGGTCTGGACACCGGCATCGGCGAGAGAGGCATCCGTCTTTCCGGCGGTCAGAGACAGCGTATCGGTATTGCCAGAGCATTATACGAGGATCCGGAAATTTTAATTCTGGACGAGGCAACTTCCGCACTGGATAACGACACGGAAGCCGCCATTATGGACGCCATCAACAGACTGCACGGCAAAAAGACGTTAGTCATTATTGCCCACAGACTGCAGACCATTGCCAACTGTGAAATCGTATACCGGGTGGAAAACGGCGGTATTGTGCAGGAAAAGGGAGAAAAGGTGAATGAAGCTTAGTATTGTGGTGCCGGTCTACAACATGGCGGCGGACGGCAAGCTGGAATTCTGCATCCGCTCATTACTGGGACAGACCCTTACACAAAAGAATATTCCCTACGAAGTGATTGCGGTGGACGATGCGTCCACGGACAACTCCTTACAGGTGCTTAAGAAGCTTTCAGAAGAAGACAGCAGGCTGAAAGTCATTGCTTCCCCCGAAAACCACCGTCAGGGCGGAGCCAGAAACCGGGGTATAAAGGAAGCCTGCGGGGAATTTATCGGTATGATGGACAGCGACGACTGGGCAGCGCCGGATATGTTTGAAAAGCTGCTTATCAAAGCCGAAGAAACGAAAGCCGATATCGTGGGCTGCGATTACCAGCTGGTGGGAGAGCATTCCTTTGCACCGGGAAAACGGGTGCAGAACAATACCCCGGAGCAGACCGGCGTACTGACCCCGGAAAAACGGAAGCTGCTCATTTTACAGCCCGGCAGCATGGTGGTGAAAATCTACCGCCGGGACATGATTACGGAGCACGCACTTTGGTTCCCGGAGGATATTTTTTACGAGGATAATTGCATGTCCTCTCTCTGGCTTTTACACGGAAAGCAGTTTGAAAGAGTGGATGAGCCGTTGTATTATTATTACCAGTACGAGGCTTCCACGGTGCATTATATTTCCCGGCAGAAATGCCTGGACCGGGTGGCTGCCATGGAACTTTTGCTGAAAAAAAGCAAAGAATACGGTTTTTACGAAGAATTCCGGGAGGAATTTGACTATAAATATACGGAGCTTGCCTTTGTGAACACCCTTTTCAGTTGTATGGGTGGCAGAATGAAGGGCAAGTACCGCTTTGTGAAGGAGCTGCGAAGCCGCGTGAAAAACGATTTGCCGGATTTTGCGGACAATCCCTACTACCGGGAACGAACCGGAGCCGAGGAGCAGAAGCTCATTGGATTTTTAATGAAATCACCGGCGCTTTTCTATGGCTATTACCGGTTACTGAACGGTTACCGGAGGTTAAAGCAGCACAAACAGGAGGCAGGAGCATGAGTACCATAGCAGTCATTACCGCCAGAGGCGGCAGCAAACGTATTCCCCGAAAGAACATTAAAGAGTTCTGTGGAAAACCCATTATTACCTATTCCATCGAAGCAGCCCTGTCGGCGGGGATTTTTGACGAGGTCATGGTTTCCACGGACGATGCACAGATTGCGGAGATTGCGAAAAAAGCAGGAGCGAAGGTTCCTTTTTTCCGGAGTGCGGACACTGCCAATGACTATGCCAACACCACGGATGTGATGTCAGAGGTCTTAAGTGCCTATAAAGAGCAGGGCAGGGAATTTGATGTGGCATGCTGCATTTACCCGACCGCCCCCTTTGTCACGGCGGACAAGTTAAAAAAAGCCTATGCTGTCATGCAGGAAAAACAGGCGGAGGCGCTGCTTCCCGTGGTGAAATTCAGCTTCCCGCCCCAGAGAAGCGTGGTGCAGAACGGCGATTTCTTAAGCTTTAAGTGGCCGGAGCATATGTTTACCCGCTCCCAGGACTTAGAGCCGTTTTACCATGATGCCGGACAGTTTTACTTTATTCGGGTGGCGGATTTTTACAGACAGAAAAAACTGATTATGGATAAAACCGTACCGTTCCCCCTGCCGGAGCTTGAGGTACAGGACATCGATACCATGGACGACTGGGAGATTGCGGAAGTAAAGTACCGTGTCATGGAGAAGCGTGAAACGGCAGAAAAACAGTGAGAACCGTACGGGAAAGAAATAATGAGAAAACGTATGGAAAAGAAAGAATGAGAAACCGTACGGGGAAGAAACAGAAATTCGGAAGGGATGGGATTTATGGAACAGTTTCGGATTGGAAAGCGGCTTATCGGTGACGGCGAGCCGGCTTATATCATTGCAGAGATGTCTGCCAACCATGCAGGCAGCTTAGAGCGTGCAAAGGAGATTATTCATGCGGCAAAGGAAAGCGGAGCGGACTGTATTAAAATACAGACCTACACGCCGGACACCCTGACAATCGACTGCAACAACCATTATTTTCATATCGATAACGGCACCTGGGAGGGCGAAAACTTATACCGTCTGTACGGCAAGGCCTACACCCCCTGGGAATGGCAGAAGGAATTAAAGGAAGAAGCGGAAAAGGTGGGACTGGATTTCCTTTCCACGCCTTTCGATAATACGGCAGTGGATTTCTTAGAGGATATGGGACTTGCCTTTTATAAGATTGCCTCCTTTGAAATGGTGGATCTGCCGCTGCTTTCTTATGTGGCATCCAAGGGAAAACCCATCATTATGTCAACCGGTATGGCAACGCTTCGGGAAATGAAGGAAGCGGTAGAAACCATTTTTGCCACGGGCAACCGTCAGCTTGCCCTGCTTAAATGCTCCAGTGTTTATCCGGCGGATCCGGCGGATATGCACCTTCGCACCATCAGCGATATGAAAAAGGAATTCGGAATTCCCATCGGTCTTTCCGACCATTCCATGGGTTCCCTGTCTGCGACCACGGCGGTGGCACTGGGCGCCAATATTCTGGAAAAGCATTTCTGCCTAAGCCGGGAAATCGAAAATCCGGATGCGTCCTTCTCCATGACACCGGAGGAATTTAAGGAAATGGTGACCCATGTACGGCAGACGGAGGCGGCGCTCGGCAGACCCATGTACGGTCCCAGCGAGCAGGAGAAAAACAGCCTCGTATTCCGCCGTTCGGTATTTGTGGTGCAGGATATTAAAAAGGGAGAAACCATAAGCGAAGAAAATATCCGCATTATCCGTCCGGGCTACGGCTTGCATCCCCGGGAATTTAACTATGTGCTGGGAAAAACCTGCACAAAGGATATAGACAGAGGCATGCCCCTTACGACGGATGCGGTGGAACATTATCTGACCTTCCGGGAAGCCACCGCAGAGGACGAAAAACTTGTATTTGACTGGGCGAACGAAGAAGAAACCAGAAAGCAGTCCTTCCATACGGAGCCCATCCCCTGGGAAAACCACAGAGAATGGTTTGCAGAAAGCCTGCGGAACCCGGATAGACACCTGTATATCTGCTACCATGGGGAAACACCGGTGGGAATGTACCGTTTGGACCGGGAGGAAGAGGGCGCATTTGAAATCAGCTACAGTATTGCGCAGGAGTATAGGGAACGGGGCTACGGAAAAGCCATGCTTTCCGCAGGAGAAGCTCTTTTACGGGAAATACATCCCGATGCTGTAAAGCTTACGGCGAAGGTAAAAAAGGGAAACGAAGCTTCCCGCCACCTGTTTGTATCCCTTGGGTATGAGGAGATGGAAACAGAAGAATTTTACAGTTACGGGAAATTGATGGAATAGGAGCATTTTATGGTAGTCATTCGGGCAGATGCCAACAGTAAAATAGGGATGGGACATGTGATGCGGTGCCTTTCCGTTGCGGATGCCCTGGTAAAACGCGGGGAAGAGGTACTTTTTGTGACCGCGGATGACACGCCGGTGCCGCTTCTTACAAAGAAAGGCATACCTTACCGCGTCCTGCATACGGACTATGCGGATATGGAGGCGGAGCTGCCGGAACTTCTCGCCGTCTTGCGGGAGCTGACTCTGAGGGCGGAGTCACCAGAAATGGTTTTGCCACAGATGCCGTCACAGAGGGTGGAGTCATCGGAGGAAGCTTTGGCGCAGAAGAATACTTCTATCCTGGTGGACAGCTATTACGTTACGGAAAAATATCTGGCAGCGCTTAAAAAAAGAATAACCACCATTTATATGGATGATGTCTATGCCTTTTCCTATCCGGTGGACATGCTTATCAACTATAATATATACGGGGAAGAAATGGGCTACGAAAAGGATGCCGCCTTCGCAGATACGAAGCTCCTTTTAGGTACAGAATATGTGCCCCTCAGGGAGGAGTTTTCGGCGGGAGCAGGCTATGTGCAGTCGCAGAAGGTGCTTTCACTGGGAGCCGCAAATGTGACGCCGGCGGCAGACGGCGGCATCCTCATTACCACCGGCGGCAGCGACAGCTTTAACCTTGCGGGGCAGCTTCTTACGGAAGCCATGAAGTACGATGCTCTTAAGGAAAAGGAGTACCATGTGGTCAGCGGCAGCTTAAATCCCCACATCGGGGAGCTGCAGGCACTGGCGGAAAAACACGAAAATATTCACATTCATTGTAATGTAACCAATATGGCAGAGCTGATGGCGGAGAATGAAGTCGCCCTCAGTGCAGGAGGCTCCACCCTGTATGAGTTCTGTGCCATGGGCGTGCCCGTGATAGCCTTTTCCTTTGCGGAAAATCAGGAGCGTCTGGTGCAGACCTTTGTAAAAAGAGGCATTGCACAGTACGGCGGCAATTACCGCACGGACGGAAACAAAATGATACAGAATACGATTGCCGGGCTTGAAACACTTTTGGAGGATGAAAACCTCCGGGCAGAGTACCGGAAAAAAGCCCGCACCCTTGTGGACGGAAAAGGCGCCGACCGGATTGCGGAGGTGATACTTTCCTGCTGATAAGAAGGAAACTCTTGCTATTATTTCGGCGTGCCGATATAATAGACGGAGAGGAGGCGGACACGGTGATTATAGAAGAGCTGCTTGATAAATGTAATATGACCAAATACAGGCTGGCGGTTCAGTCGGGAATTCCCCATGCGACGCTCAGTGATATATGCAGTGGGAAAACCAGACTGGAAAAGTGTTCTGCCGAAACGGTATATAAGCTGGCAAAAGTACTGAATGTTTCCATGGAACTGCTTACGGAGGATGGAATCCGCGAGGCGGAGAGGGAGCAGTCTTATGAATACGGACTGCCTGAATATTTACAACATGATTTGGATGCCTATAAAAAAGGTTTAAAAGCACACAGCAGCCTGCTGGACTGTCTGTGGGGAGAACTATACGGCAGTATTAATATGGCAGAAGTAAGCGAAGGCGAGATTACGCCGGAACATGCGGATTATCTCAGGCAGAAATATCTTTATGGGGTGAAAGTATGATAGATTTTACAAACTGCAGAATTCTCCCGGGCAAAGCTTATAACGGAGCAAACGGAAGTAAGATTGCCGTTGAATATGAAGGGAAAGCCTATATGCTGAAATTTCCGCCGTCAGGAGATGGAAAACCTACGGAACTTTCCTACACAAACAGCTGTATCAGCGAGCATCTTGCCAGCAGTATTTTTAACAGGATAGGAATTAAGGCGCAGGAAACGATGCTTGGCACCTATACAGTAAAGGGAAAAGTAAAAACGGTTTGTGCCTGCAGGGATTTTACGGCGGACGGCAAAAGACTGTTTGACTTCTGCTCCATCAAAAATACCATCCTGGATTCCGATACCAGAGGAAGCGGTACGGAACTGGAAGACGTCATGGATACGCTTGATAAGCAGCAGTTTGTGTCTCCCGTGCTTTTACGGGAGCATTTCTGGAATGTTTTTATTGCGGATGCGCTGCTCGGCAATTTTGACCGGCATAACGGCAACTGGGGATTTCTATATGATGAGAAAACGGGAGTAACGGAAATTGCACCGGTTTTTGACTGTGGAAGCTGTCTGTTGCCGCAGGCAGATGAAAAAATCATGAAGGCAGTGTTGTCGGATGAAAAGGAACGGAATGCAAGAGTTTTTCAGTTCCCTACATCTGCCATAAAGCAGAATGGGCACAAAATAAATTATTATGATTTTCTGATTCATGCGCAGAATGCAGACTGCAATGCCGCCTTAAAACGGATTGTTCCGGGCATTAACAGGGAGGAAATCAGACAATTCATTGATAAGACGGAAGGAATTTCTGATTTACAGAAAGAATTTTATAAATGTTATATAGATGCAAGATATGAGCTGATTATTAAGCCGGCATTTGAAATAGCGGCGGCTATTATTTAAGAACACAGAAAGGACGAACATCATGGAAAAAACGGCGATTGACGGAGGAACTCCGGTCAGGGAAAAAAAGTTGTTTTACGGTCATCAGTACATTGATGACGCAGATATAAAGGCAGTGGAAGAAGTGCTGCGCAGTGATTTTTTAACCTGCGGTCCTAAGATTGAGGAGCTGGAAAAGAGACTGTGCGAGCTGACGGGCGCCGCATATGCGGTGGTCTGCAGTAACGGCACGGCAGCCCTGCACATAGCCTGTCAGGCAGCGGGCGTGACGGAGGGGGACGAGGTGATTACTACACCCATTACCTTTGCGGCATCCGCAAACTGCGCCCTGTACTGCGGCGCCAGGCCGGTGTTTGCCGATATCAACGAGCGCACCTACAACATTGATCCGGCTTCCGTGGAAGAACATGTAACAGAGCACACCAAGGCAGTGGTTGCGGTGGATTTTACCGGACAGGCAGTGGAACTGGACAGACTGACGGCTCTCTGCAAGGAAAAAGGTCTGGTGCTTATTGAAGACGGCGCCCATTCCATCGGTACGAAATACAACGGCAGAAGCGTGGGCTCCATTGCGGACATGACAACCTTCAGCTTCCACCCGGTAAAAACGGTTACCGGCGGGGAAGGCGGAGCGGTTCTTACCAACAGTAAGGAATACTACGACAGACTGGTTTTATACCGTGCCCACGGCATTACCAGAAATCCTGCCTTTATGAAGAGAGAAAGTGAAGGTCCCTGGTACTACGAACAGGTGGATTTAGGCATGAATTACCGTATGACGGATATCCAGGCGGCGCTGATTATCAGTCAGCTGGACAAGCTTTCCCTGTTCCAGAAGAGAAGAAAAGAAATCGTGGAAAAATACAACGAAGCATTTTCTAAAATTCCGGAAATTACCGTACAGGAGGAAATTCCGGAGTCCGATACTACAAGGCATCTGTATATCCTGCGTATCAAGCCGGAAATGCTTACCATTGACAGAAAGCAGTTCTTCGCAGCCATGGCGGCGGAAAACATCTGCTGCAATGTGCACTATATCCCGGTTTACAGACATCCCTACTACGAAGAGATGGGCTATGAAAAGGGTCTGTGCCCCAAAGCGGAAAAGCTGTATGAGGAAATCATGAGCCTGCCGTTGTATTATTCCCTGACGGACGAAGATGTGGATGATGTCATTCATGCGGTAACCAAGATTGTAGAAAACTATCGGAAATAAAAGAGCGCGGAAGATGAACATAAAGGAAACCTTGAAAAGAAAAGAAAACTGCATAGCGGCACTGGTGTTTTCCGCTCTTCTGGCTGTGATAACCGGTCTGTTTTTTGACTACTATTTTGCCTTAAACGATGACATGCTGATGAAAGACATTGTGGCGGGCATTTATACCGGTACACCCACCGGGTACAATATCCAGATGCTTTATCCGCTAAGCTGGGCGATAAGCCTGCTTTACCGGCTGGTCAGAACGGTGCCCTGGTACAGTCTGTTTTTTCTGTTCTGCCAGTTCGGCTGTATTTATCTTATCACGGAAAGAATTCTGACCTTCTTTCAGAAAAAATGGACAAAAGGGATTGCCCTTCTGGCAGAAGCGGCATTGCTTGTGACCCTGCTTCTTTCCGAGCTTGTCTTTGTACAGTACACGGTAACGGCAGCATTGCTTGCCGGTACGGCGGCATTCCTTTTCTATACGGCGCCGGCAGCGGAGTCCGTGAAGGATTTCCTTAAGAAAAATACCGTGAGCATCGTGCTTGCCGTGCTGGCATACCAGATGCGGACGGAAATGCTTCTTCTTATGCTGCCTTTTATCTGCGTAACGGGCGTGTGCCGGTGGGCAAAGGAATGCCCTGTTTTCACGAAACGTAATTTTCAGAAGTACCTTTCCATGATTGGACTTATTTTAGCCGGTATGGCGCTCAGTCAGGGCGTTCACATGATAGCCTACGGACAGGGGGCCTGGCCGGAATTCAACCGCTTTTTCGACAACCGGACGGAGCTGTATGATTTCCAGACCATTCCGCCCTATGCGGAAAATACGGCATTTTATGAAAGCATCGGGCTTACGGAAAGCGAGTATACGTTGCTTGTCAATTACGATTTCGGCATGGATGAAAAAATAGATGCGGATATTCTTGGAAAGATAGCGGAGTATGCGGCATCCTTAAAAAAGGAAACGGAACCCTCTTTTTCCGCACAGTTAAAAAAAGCGGCATGGGAATTAAAGTACCGCCTTTTATACGAAACGGACAGACCTTACAATCAGGTGGTTATGGTGCTGTATATTTTTGTGCTGGCAGCAGCCCTGTATAACCGGTATTTCCACATTCTCTGGGAACTGCCGTTTTTAGGCTTTGTACGCTCCTGCCTGTGGCTGTTTATTTTATACCGGGGAAGAAGCCCGGAGAGAATTACCCATTCTCTTTACCTGATGGAAATTATCGTGCTGACAGCCCTTCTTTTTAAGGAAGCGGCAGCTCTTAAAACACAGAAAATCAGACAGCTTTCCACCGCCCTTATTTTGCTGGCGGTCTGTGCCTGCTGCATAAGCTACACGGGCAAAAGCGTCCGGGCGGTGCAGGAGGAATACAGCCGGAGAGAGGAAGTAAATACCGCCTACGAAAGTCTGCTTTCCTATACGAAGGAGCACCCGGAACGGTTTTATTTCTGGGATGTGTATTCCAGTGTGGCTTATTCCGAAAAGTTCTTTTCGGGGCAGAAAAACACGCTGTCCAATCTGGATATTATGGGAGGCTGGGCAAATAAGAGCCCGCTTACGGAAAAGAAATACGGGCAGTTTGGTTTTACTTCCATGGAAGAGGCAATCCTTACTATGGACAATGTATTTGTGGTGGTAAAGGAGCCGGAGGTAGCGGGGCTTCCCGCACTTTCCGACTGGATTACGGCGTATTATGCAGAAAAGGGCATAAACATAGGCGTCAAAAAAGCGGACAGCGTTTATACGAAAGACCGGGAAGTATTCGGCATTTACCGGATTTATCCCATTTCATAGAAAAGAGGAAAAAGATGTCACAGTTAGTCAGTTTTGTTATTCCCTGTTATAAATCGGCGCTCACCATAGGCGGTGTCATTGCCGAAATTGCAGATGCCATGGCGGCACTTCCGGCATATGAATATGAGATTGTGCTGGTGAATGACTGCTCGCCGGACAATACCTTTGAGGTTATCCGGGGCATTTGTGAAACAAATGATAAAGTGAAAGGTATCAACCTTGCCAAAAATTTCGGACAGCATGCGGCCCTGATGGCAGGGTTCCACCATGTCAGCGGGGATATTGTGATCTGCCTGGATGATGACGGACAGACCCCCGCCGATGAAGTGGATAAGCTGCTAAATAAGCTGGAGGAAGGCTTTGATGCTGTCTATGCCAGTTATGAACACAAGCAGCACTCCGCATTCCGGAATCTGGGCAGCAAGGTCAATGAGCTGATGACGCGGATGATGTTAAACAAGCCCGCGAATCTGTATATTTCCAGCTATTTTGCGGTGAAACGGTTCGTGGTGGAGGATATGATCCGCTATG